>BNJS01000451.1_pt1 | contig 95464 bp, 129 predicted proteins | sample 8540461 | NCBI WGS metagenome assembly BNJS01 (sample SAMD00202454, study PRJDB9452) | human saliva metagenome | isolation source: human saliva | place: Japan | reverse complement strand
CAGGTGACACAGCAGTAACAGGTACAGCTGAAGCAGGTTCAACCGTCGAAGTCACTCTTCCAAATGGTGATAAAGTATCAGCTAAAGCTGACCAAGATGGCAACTTCAGTGTTCCAGTTAGCGGTTTGGAAGAAGGTAAGACAGTCTCAGTAACAGCGACAGATGACGCAGGTAACACATCAGATGCGACAACAGTAACCGTAGCGAAAGCCGATGATAAGACAGCACCAGCAGCCCCAGTTGTGAACGATGTTAAAGAAGGTGATAAAGCTGTTTCAGGAACAGCAGAACCAGGAACAATCGTTGAAATCACTCTTCCAAATAGTGAAACAGTTACTGTTACTACAAATGAAGCTGGTCTCTTCTATCTTCCAGTTATGGGCTTGAAAGCTGGTGATAAAGTGACTGCCGTAGCAAAAGATGCATCAGGCAATACATCAACTCCAACAGAGAAAACAGTTGGTAAAGGTGATGGTAAGGATGCGGATAATGTTAAAGTACCAGCTCTTACTCCAGTAGTAGATCCTAACAACTTGACAGATGCAGAAAAAGCTAAAGTAGCTGAAGAAGTTAAGAAAGCTAACCCAACTGCGACAGATGTTAAAGTTAACAATGACGGATCAGTATCTGTAACTTACCCAGATGGATCAGTGGCGACATTAACACCAGTGAAGACAGTTAAAGAGTCTGAAGCAAATGGAGCTAAAGTACCAGCTCTTACTCCAGTAGTAGATCCTAACAACTTGACAGATGCAGAAAAAGCTAAAGTAGCTGAAGAAGTTAAGAAAGCTAACCCAACTGCGACAGATGTTAAAGTTAACAATGACGGATCAGTATCTGTAACTTACCCAGATGGATCAGTGGCGACATTAACACCAGTGAAGACAGTTAAAGAGTCTGAAGCAAATGGAGCTAAAGTACCGGCTCTTACTCCAGTAGTAGATCCCTAACAACTTGACAGATGCAGAAAAAAAGCTAAAGTAGCTGAAGAAGTTAAGAAAGCTAACCCAACTGCGACAGATGTTAAAGTTAACAATGACGGATCAGTATCTGTAACTTACCCAGATGGATCAGTGGCAACATTAACACCAGCGAAGACAGTTAAAGAGTCTGAAGCAAATGGAGCTAAAGTACCGGCTCTTACTCCAGTAGTAGATCCTAACAACTTGACAGATGCAGAAAAAAGCTAAAGTAGCTGAAGAAGTTAAGAAAGCTAACCCAACTGCGACAGATGTTAAAGTTAACAATGACGGATCAGTATCTGTAACTTACCCAGATGGATCAGTGGCGACATTAACACCAGTGAAGACAGTTAAAGAGTCTGGAAGCAAATGGAGCTAAAGTACCAGCTCTTACTCCAGTAGTAGATCCTAACAACTTGACAGATGCAGAAAAAAAGCTAAAGTAGCTGAAGAAGTTAAGAAAGCTAACCCAACTGCGACAGATGTTAAAGTTAACAATGACGGATCAGTATCTGTAACTTACCCAGATGGATCAGTGGCGACATTAATACCAGCGAAGACAGTTAAAGAGTCTGAAGCAAATGGAGCTAAAGTACCAGCTCTTACTCCAGTAGTAGATCCTAACAACTTGACAGATGCAGAAAAAGCTAAAGTAGTTGAAGAAGTTAAGAACGCTAACCCAACTGCGACAGATGTTAAAGTTAACAATGACGGATCAGTATCTGTAACTTACCCAGATGGATCAGTGGCGACATTAACACCAGCGAAGACAGTTAAAGAGTCTGAAGCAAATGGAGCTAAAGTGCCAGCTCTTACTCCGGTAGTAGATCCTAACAACTTGACAGACGCAGAAAAAGCTAAAGTAGCTGAAGAAGTTAAGAAAGCTAACCCAACTGCGACAGATGTTAAGGTTAACAATGACGGATCAGTATCTGTAACCTTTGCGGACGGATCAGTAGCAACAATTGCAGCTAATAAAGTTGTTAAAGAAGCTACTAAAGAGTCATCTGCTCAAGCACCATCTAAGAAAGCAGGAGCGAAAGAATTGCCAAACACTGGTACTAAACAATCTAACGCTTCACTTGGACTAGCACTTCTTGCAGCAGTGACAGGAGGACTCCTTATCTCTAAAAAACGTAAGGAAGAAGAGTAAACCATTACTCGGATAAAGCAAATCTTAGAATCTTGATTCTATGAGATTGCTAGAAAAGAAGCTGGGTAAAAACTCACTTCTAAATATCAAAACAACGAGCATTTCCATAGTTGGAGATGCTCGTTGTTTCTTATTATTTTCATAAAAACTCTTGTGTATGAAATTGAAAATAATAGGAAGTTGAGAATGCTTGATAAACAGTATCCACTGATAAGAATCTTGTTAACGGTATGTAGCGTAAAATAATTTCAAGAGGCAAACAAAATCCTTGTTTATTGGAGGGAAATTCGATAAAATAGAAAGGATTTAATATTTTATTATAAAGGAAAAAGTTAAGTGATGAAACATCAATTTTACGGAGAAAAGCGCCAGCGTTTTTCTTTTAGAAAGTTATCAGTAGGTCTGATATCAGCGACTATTGGAAGCTTCTTTTTGGGTTCTGTAGTTGGGACTAGTACACAGCCTGTTGAAGCAGCAGAGTTACCAGCGAATCAAGCTGTTCAGATTCAGTATAAGTATGTTATGGAATCAGAATTGACAGATACTGAAAAGGCGATGGTTGTTAAGGAACTTCCAAAATTTGTAGAGGAAAGTACAGATGCATACTACTTGGTTTATCGTCCTAAAAAAGAAGGAAGATTGATAGGAAACTTACCAAGTACTGGCTACTCTGGTATGTGGGAAGCAATCTTTGCAACAGCTGGTATTGTTCTTGCGGTCTTGGTAATTTCTAAGGGGAAAAACGGGAAAAGATATCTATCTTCGATTTTATTGGTGACTGGACTAGGATCCATTCTTCTTTCTCCTTCAATACTTGCAGTTACAAATATTGAGCTAGCTGCTTATAATCAGCTTTTAAATTTGGAGCTAGGAGAGCAACTACCTCAACCCTTGAACATTGAAGATTTTGAATACATTGGTTATCTGAAGAATCAGGCTATTTTGAAAAATTCTCTGGAGCAAGGTGAAGAATCTAAGCATAAAGCTAATCAGACTGTGAATCAATCAGTGGACGGTTCTGAAAATGACAAAGCGGTGGCAGTATCAAAAGCAGATAGTTCAGAGAAGTCGACAGATGAAAAACTGGAGCTTGTCAATGGAGCAAACCGAGTGCCGTCGGGAAGCTCAATTTATGATCGCTCTGAGTTACAATTATCTAGTCAAGATGAAAGTCAAACACAAGTCGTTGCTTATCAGACAGAATATCGCTATTCGGATAATCTTGTTAAGGGTCAAACAAAGACCATTCAGGTGGGTGTACCAGGGGAACGTACAGTGATTACTCGTCGTTACAGTGCTAATCAGAAGGTGATAAATCTGAGTTGGTGTCTGATCAAGTGACAGTCCAACCTATTTCAGAGATTATTCTGGTGGGCACAGCAGAAAGTAATCAATTACTTAAAGAATCTCCTGTTCACGACGTTCCAGAATATACAGCTTCGGTAGGTACATCAGGTGACGCCCCAGCCCCCGTTCACGAAGTCCCAGAATATACAGAATCAGTAGGGACGGTAGGTACAGAACCTGTTCCGGTACATGACGTTCCCGAGTACACAGCTTCGGTAGGTACAGCAGGTTACGAACCCGCTCCGGTACATGACGTTCCCGAGTATACAGGATCAGTAGGTACAGCTGGTGACGCCTCAGCCCTCGTTCACGACATTCCCGAGTATACAGATCCAGTCGGCACAGCAGGCGACGCCCCAGCCCCCGTACATGACTTGCCAGAGTATACAGATCCAGTCGGCACAGCAGGTACAGAACCCGCCCCAGTTCATGAATTACCCGAGTATACAGATCAAGTAAATACGGTAGGTTCAGAGCCAGTTCCTGTTCACGACGTTCCCGAGTATACAGAATTAATCGGTACATCTGGTGACGAACCCGCCCTCGTTCACGAAGTCCCAGCCTACACAGAATCAGTAGGGACGGTAGGTACAGAACCTGTTCCGGTACATGACGTTCCCGAGTACACAGATTCAGTAGGTACATCTGGTGACGAACCAGCCCCTGTTCACGACGTTCCAGAATATACAGAATCAGTCGGCACAGCAGGCGACGCCCCAGCCCCCGTACATGACTTGCCGGAGTATACAGATCCAGTCGGCACATCTGGTGTAGAGCCTACCCCAGTTCATGAATTACCCGAGTATACAGATCAAGTAAATACGGTAGGTTCAGAGCCAGTTCCTGTTCACGACGTTCCCGAGTATACAGAATTAATCGGTACATCTGGTGACGAACCCGCTCCAGTTCACGAAGTCCCTGAATATATAGAATCAGTCGGCACAGCAGGTGCAGATCCCGCTCTGGTTTATGAGGTTCCCGAGTACACAGAACCTGTAGGCACAGTGGGTGACGCACCAGCTCCAGTTCACAGCGTTCCAGAATACACAGCTCCAGTCGGCATAGCCGGTGCAGAACCCGCTCTCGTTCACGAAGTCCCAGAATATACAGAACCAGTCGGCACAGCAGGTGCAGATCCAGCCCCAGTTTACGAAATTCCCGAGTATACAGAATCAGTAGGCACATCTGGTGTAGAGCCTACCCCAGTTCACGAAGTCCCAGAATATACAGACCCAGTCGGCACAGCAAGTGACGAACCCGCCCCGGTTTATGACCTCCCCGAGTATACAGATTCATTGGGTACAGCCGGTGACGATCCATCCCCAGTTCACGAAGTCCCAGAATATACAGATCCAGTCGGCACAGCTGGCGACAATCCAGCCCTGGTTCATGAGGTTTCAGAATATACAGAATCAGTAGGCACAGCCGGTGACGAACCCGCTCCAGTTCATGAAGTCCCAGAGTACACAGAACCAGTCGGCACAGCCGGTGACGAACCCGCCCCGGTTTATGACTTGCCAGAGTACGCAGAACCAGTCGGCACAGCCGGTGACGAACCCACCCCGGTTCACGACTTGCCAGAGTATACAGAATCAGTCGGCACAGCTGGTATAGAACCCGCTCCGGTTTACGAAGTCCGAGAGTATACAGCTCCTGTGGGTACGGTAGGTTCAGAGCCCGCTCCTGTACATGAAGTTCCCGAGTACACAGAATCAGTCGGCACAGCTGGTATAGAACCTGCTCCGGTTTACGACTTGCCGGAGTATACAGAATCAGTCGGCACAGCTGGTGACGATCCATCCCCCGTTCACGAATTCCCAGAATATACAGATCCAGTCGGCACAGCTGGTACAGATCCATCCCCCGTTCATGAATTACCAGAGTACCCAGAATCAGTCGGCACAGTTGGTGACGAACCTGCCCCCGTTCATGAAGTCCCAGAATATACAGACCCAGTCGGCACAGCAGGTGCTGAACCAGCTCTAGTTCACGAAATCCCAGAATATACAGATTCAGTCGGCACAGCAGGCGACGATCCAGCCCTGGTTCATGAATTACCAGAGTATACAGACCCAGTCGGCACAGTGGGTGACGCACCCGCTCCAGTTTACGAAATTCCCGAGTATACAGACCCAGTCGGCACATCTGGTGTAGAGCCTACACCAGTTCATGAGGTTCCCGAGTACACAGACCCAGTCGGCACAGCAGGTGACGAACCTGCTCCGGTTCATGACTTGCCAGAGTATACAGACCCAGTCGGCACAGCAGGTGACGAACCCGCTCCAGTTCACGACGTTCCAGGTTACACAGATTCAGTAGGCACAGCAGGCGACGATCCAGCCCCTGTTCATGAATTACCAGAGTATACAGAATCAGTCGGCACAGCAGGCGACGGTCCAGCCTCAGTTTATGAATTACCAGAGTATACAGACCCAGTCGGCACATCTGGCACAGAGCCTACACCAAGTTTTGACCTTCCTGAGTTAGAGCTTAGCTACGTAGATGAAACGCGAGTTGAAAAAGTAGCCTTTGAGATTGAGGAGCAGTATACTGATGAGTTAGTCAAGGATTCACGTATTGTAAGTGTCCCTGGAGTAGAAGGTGAGCGTACAATCAAAACTAGAGTCTACCATTCAAATAACCAAGAATTGGATCGTCAAGAATTATCTAATGAAGAAACCTTGGCACCAGTGACTCAGATTGTTAAGGTTGGAACAGCAAGTCCATTTATGATTCCAAATGATGCTCCAAAGGTTGAAGGCTTAGAAGAATTTGATTTAATTCCTCTCTACAATCTATTGTCAGAAGCAGAGCAAGTTAAATCACAGGTCCGTTATTTTAACGATATCTCAACTCGCCAAATTAGTTATGACTCGGCACTCCTTAAAGGTCAAGAATTATTGACGCAATCAGAAGCTAGTCAAGAGCAAGTCAACCAAGCAGTTGCAAGCATTGAGAATGCGAAAGAGCAATTACAGGGTCTAGACGTCACTAAGGTAGCTTTACAAACAGAATACCGAGAAAGTCAAGACATCCAGGATAGCTTCAAATACAAAAATGCTGACTCAGATAAAAAAACAAACTTTACAAGAGAATTTGCAAATGCAGAAACAGTTTTAGCAAATCGACTAGCTAGCCAAGTTCAAGTTGATCAAGCCTTGGCGAACTTGACAGCAGCCAGAACGGCTCTAAATGGAGTTGCAAAGGTTAGACCAAATCTAAGTATCCTCAGTCTTACAGAAAATCCAGAAGATCGTTCTGTTACGGTTCAGTATAACCTGACTGATGAAACTCAATCATTACGGACAGCTACAGCAGAATTATATGAAGGTGACCAGCTTGTACGCTCACTTCCGATTACGAATTTTGCAGGCAGTCTCAAGATTGGTGATTTGGATCATTATACAAATTATACTTTGAAGACAAAATTAACCTATGAATTAGATCAAGGCCAGGTTACAGACTTTGAAAAGGACAGTCGTCAATTTGAACTCGAGTATAAGAAAATTTCTATCCGAAATGTAGAGGCGGTTGAATTCTACAGCAAGGAAAATGATCAGTATAAACGCTTGATTTCTATGAACGCAGTTCCAAGCGATTTGTCAAATTACTTTGTCAAAGTTAAGTCTGCCGAGTCGAAAGAAATGCTCCTGCCAGTTCAGAGTATTGCCGAAAGTACTAAAGATGGTAGGGAAGTTTATAAGGTTACTGTATCTCTGCCTGAGCTTGTCCAAGAAAGTGAAACGGGTTATAAACCAGGATATGACTTCTACATCAGCAAATCTCATTCAAATCAACAAGGTGTCTATACTAGTTTTGCAAGTCTGTTAGAAGCGATGAAGAGCAACATGGCAGGCAACTTTGTACTTGGAGCTGATCTAGATGCTAGTGAAGTAAGCTTGGCAGCAAGCGATTATGTCTATCTGAGAAACAACTTTACAGGTAGCCTTACAGGTAGCCATAATGGTAAACAGTACGCTATTTACAACCTAGCCAAGCCTTTGTTTGAGAATCTCAAGAGTGGTGCTAGAATTTCAAATATCGATTTGAAGGATGTCAATATTGTTGGGACTTATGATTCTGCAAGCTTGGCCCGTTCTGCGGAAAATGCTCACATTCAAGACGTATCTGCTCAAGGGCGAGTTGCCGTGGTAGGGAATGCCAGTCAGGTTGCAGGGCTAGTGGTTGTTGCAACTAACACGCAAATTACAAATAGTTCCTTTACAGGTACTATCCAGACTAACGATAAGCAAAGCAAGGCCTATAATGTTGGAGGTTTAGTCGCAAATCTGAAAGGAAATGCTTCCCTACTGACACAAAGTAGAGCAGATGTTACGATTTTAGCGAGTGCCAAGACTAATGAGCAACGCTTTGGAGGTTTAGTTGGAAGATTAGAAGCCAATGCTCGTATCACTAATTCCTATGCATCAGGGAAAATTCAGAACTCAACCAAGAATGGCCAAATTGGTGGAGTAGTTGGTTCAAATTACTACAATGGTTTGATTGACAACGTCTTGAGTAATGTCAGTGGATCAAGAGTTTATAGTATTTCTGGCGATCAAGGTTATAAAAATGACCGTATCACCAATGCCTATGCAGTCGAAGGAATTGAAACACTAGCAGAAGATCCATTTGCTAGCTCTAAGCTTAGTCTTGAACAAGCCCAAGACAAGCTAGGAGAGTTTGGAATCACGACAAGCCTGGACGACACCAATCTGAACCTCTATGCAGTAGATTATAGTAAGGCGAAGAAAGTAGACAGTAATCGTACTATAGCTTACTTAAATATGGAAAAACTTCTGCCATTCTATAATAGGAAACAATCGTAGCTTATGCCAACAAGCTAGCGGAGGATCATAAGCTCAACACCAGCTATTTGCTCGATGTAGTTCCGATGAAAGATCAGCAGATCATCACGGATATTCATGGAAATAAGACAGGCATCAATCGTCTCATGCTTCATTACGAAGACAATACCATTCAGTATCTAGAAGTTACCTATAAGGGAGACTTTAAAAATAAGGCTATAGCAGAATATACCATCAAGGACTTGAATCTTCTCTATACTCCGGAAGCCTTCCTATCTGACTACAGCAAGATTCTCACCAAAGTTTTACCAGAGTTGAATAAGGTAGTTTTAGATTCAGCTGCTGTGAGAACGGTCTTAGGTATAAATGCAGAAACTTCTCTGGATGATCTTTATTTGGATAAAGCCTTTGATCAAGTCAAAGCTAACTTATCTGTGGAGTTACGCAAGGTTCTGGCTATGGACAAGTCCATCAATACTGAGGGAACTGTAGTAGCTGATTATATCGCTAAGAAAATCACTGATAATAAAGAAGCCTTCTTAGTTGGTTTAACCTACCTAAATCGTTGGTATAACATCAATTATGACACCATCAATGTCAAAGATTTATCTGCCTATAAGTTTGATTTCTTTGGTAATAACGATGCGTCGACACTAGACACGATCATTGCCTTAGGTCGCTCTGGTTTTGAAAATCTCAAGGCCAAAAATACTTATCAAACCTATGATACTTCCTTGTCTGAGGCAACTGGTAAGCGAGGCTTATTCAATTATCTAGAAAGTTATCGTAATCTTTTCTTGCCGTATAAGACTAATAACGAATGGATCAAGGATAATACAAAAGCTTATATTATCGAGGCCAAGTCGGACATAGCAGAAGCCAAGGCCCTCCAAGACAATGCAAACGATAAGAGTAAGTATTCTGTCGGAGTTTATGATAAGATTACATCAGACAATTGGGAACATAAGAGCATGTTGCTACCGCTTTTGACCATGACTGAAAGGGTGTCTATATCATTTCTAATATGTCTACCATCTCTATGGGAGCTTATGATCGTTACCGAGATATTGTTGATGGTAAGGTCCGTACAGATGCTGAACTTGCTAGCTATGTTGAAGATCGAGTGAGAAAGTCAGCTGAATGGCAGAGAGACCATTATGATTTCTGGTACAAGATTTTAAGTGATGAAAGTAAAGATAAACTCTTCCGTTCGGTCTTGGTTTATGATGGTTTTGCTCTCAAAGATAAGAATGGTCAAAGATATTGGGCTCAACCAAATGACAAGCAATCCACTGCAATGCAGGAATTCTTTGGACCAGCTGGTAAGTGGTATCCAAGCAAGGGCTATAATGCTTACGCAACAGGAAGTATGACCCATTTTGACAATGCTCGTCTGCTAGAAGATTACGGAAACTCTGTTTATACACACGAGATGACACACAACTCTGATGGAGCCATTTATTTTGAAGGCTTTGGTCGTCGTGAAGGTCTAGGAGCAGAACTTTACGCTCGTGGTCTGTTACAATCTACACCTAGCCCAGATGAAGCGACAATCACCCTTAATACTCTATTCAAAGTTGATAAGGATTCTAAGACACGTCTCCATACTTATAACTTTAAAGAGCGCGTTCAGAATGAAGCAGACCTAAAAGACTATGTTCATGGTATGTTTGATATGATCTATACGCTTGATTACCTAGAAGCAACCTCTATCTTGAAGCAGACAGATGAAGCCAAGATGAAGTGGTTTAGAAAAATGGAAAACTACTACATTACTGATAAGTATGGCAAACAAACCCATGCTGGTAACCAGACACGGACCTTCACTGCTGAAGAGATTAAGAAACTAAAAACCTTTGAATCCTTGATTGACAATGATGTCATTACTCGTCGTGAAAACAAGGATAGTGGCAAGTATGCACGAAATGGTTATCTCAGTCTCAGTCTATTCTCTCCAATTTATTCAGCGCTTAGCAATCCAACTGGTGCGCCAGGTGATGTCATGTTCCGTCGTACAGCCTATGAGTTGCTGGCAGCTAAGGGCTATCATGAAGGATTTATCCCATATGTATCTGGTAAATTGTCAGAAGAAGCTCTGAAAGAGGGCAGCACAACTTGGGATGGATGGCTCGGAAGAGATGTTGGTCTAGTGACAGACCAGAAGGTTCTAGAAAATGTATTCAAAGGTGAGTATGACTCTTGGGCAGCCTTTAAGAAGGCCATGTATCAAGAGCGGATTGACCAATTGACAAAATTGAAGCCGATCACCATTGAGTATGAACTCAGAAACCCAAATAGTACGAAGCAAGTAACTATTCGATCTTATAAAGATATGCAAAAGCTAATGGATGAGGCGACAGCAGAGGATGTTCGTAATATTGACAATGCTACAAGTCGCGTCGAAGCTAGCTGGGTTAACTTACTGAAGAAAAAGATTTATAATGCTTATCTTCGTACAACGGATGACTTCCGTCAGTCTATCTTTACCAAATAAGCCGCAGTATTATTTTGGTAAGTAGCATTATCCCTAAGTCTAAAAAGGCTTAGGGATTTTTACTCTGGAAATTCATATAAAAAAAGAATATATGAGTAAAGGAAAATAAAGTGTCGCTGATGATATTGTGGTCTACTTGGAAGAGCTTTGAATTTAACCTAAAATATGGTAGAATAACAATTATTACAATTTGAAGGAGACATTTATGAAGACAAAAACACTAGCGCAAATTGCTGGAATTATTGGGACTATTGCAGGCTCGCTCTTGGCAATTTTGCCAGTCGTAATATTAATGGTTGCATCTATTTTTGCGAATGAAGATTTTGCAGGAGTAGTTTTAGCGATTATCTTCATTGTTTTTACCTTAGTAAAAATCGCAACTCTTATTCTTGGAATTCTCTCTCTAATCTACTATAAGGATGATAAGCGCATATCAATGGCGCCATCTGTTTTGTTAATCGTAGGTTCTGTGGTAGGATTGATTCCATTTTTAGGCTGGATTGGTGGAATTGTCATTGTCATCGGTGGCGCCCTATTCCTAACAAGTTTGAAACAATTTCAAGTTCAAGAATAGTTGTTTATTGAGAGAAGGGTAGGTCACCTCTTCTCTTTTTAGTCGATTTTGACTAGCTTTTTTGTGAAAAATTGTGTAAAATAGAATAGATAAACGAGGGGAACCTCGGAAAATAAAAGGAGTATCCATCAAATGGTAAAATTGGTTTTTGCTCGCCACGGTGAGTCTGAATGGAACAAAGCTAACCTTTTCACTGGTTGGGCTGATGTTGATTTGTCTGAAAAAGGAACACAACAAGCGATTGACGCTGGTAAATTGATCAAAGAAGCTGGTATCGAATTTGACCAAGCTTACACTTCAGTATTGAAACGTGCGATCAAAACAACTAACTTGGCTCTTGAAGCATCTGACCAATTGTGGGTTCCAGTTGAAAAATCATGGCGCTTGAACGAACGTCACTACGGTGGTTTGACTGGTAAAAACAAAGCTGAAGCTGCTGAGCAATTTGGTGATGAGCAAGTTCACATCTGGCGTCGTTCATACGATGTATTGCCTCCAGCAATGGATCGTGATGATGAGCACTCAGCTCACACTGACCGTCGTTACGCTTCACTTGACGACTCAGTTATCCCAGATGCTGAAAACTTGAAAGTGACTTTGGAACGTGCCCTTCCATTCTGGGAAGATAAAATCGCTCCAGCTCTTAAAGATGGTAAAAACGTATTTGTAGGAGCACACGGTAACTCAATCCGTGCTCTTGTAAAACACATCAAAGGTTTATCAGACGACGAAATCATGGACGTAGAAATCCCTAACTTCCCACCATTGGTATTCGAATTCGACGAAAAATTGAACGTAGTTTCTGAATACTACCTTGGTAAGTAAAAAATTGTAAGTCTAGGATTGATTTATATCGATTTCAAAAAGTTACACAAATAATTCAAGCGAAGGATTTAGTTCTGTCTTGCACAGGGCTGAGTCCTTTTAGTTTGATTTTATACTCTTCGAAAATCTCTTCAAACCACGTCAGCGTCGCCTTACTGTATATGTAGGATACTGACTACGTCAGTTCCATCTACAACCTCAAAACAGTGTTTTGAGCTAACTTCGTCAGTTCTATCCACAACCTCAAAACGGTGTTTTGAGCAACCTGCGGCTAGCTTCCTAGTTTGCTCTTTGATTTTCATTGAGTATTTAAGTATAGTGGATTGAACCTAGAATAGTAGGCTACGGATTCTAAAACATTTATAGAAATTTATTTGACTTTCCTAATTTCTTTGTTCATATCTTATTTTAATCCACTATAATAATCAATATTGTTTACAATTTCATGTCACATTCGGTTCAGAGGATTAAACATTTTCTCATAACCTTAGAACGAGATCCTATTTCCAAATACTAAAGAAGGGCATCATCGTGTCCTTTTCATTTATGGCAATCCTTGTTATTAAAAAATTGATGATAAAAATCATGGTGCTATTACCGTCCTTGGTAGCTATGAGAGATAGTATACTCGGATTGTTCAATTTTAAAAGCCTTTGCTAACATGCCGTTCACTTGTTTTTGATTTGCTGAAGTAGAAAGGGGATAAGTGCTCATTCATTATAAAAGCCATATAATGCTGACCAGCAGCCAAGAAAAATCTAACATTTAGGGTGCAGGTCATTCCTGTTTTTTACCAGCAAACTCTCCTCCAGTATCTGTAAGAATGATAGGAAAGAGATAGTTGAAGTTAGATTATCTGTAAGATTCATTTTGAAAATTAGTAAAAAAATGGTATAATGAATGGAAAAGATTCGGCTGAAAGTGAATTGGACTTTCAGAAAAAGAGAGCTTTTAAAGCTCTACAAACAGTTGAAGTGACTATTCGGAGGAAAAATGAATACTATTAAATTAACAACACTTGGGGGTGTACGTGAAAACGGTAAAAACATGTACATCGCAGAAATTAACGACTCGATTTTTGTATTAGATGCAGGTTTGAAATATCCTGAAAATGAACAGTTGGGTGTCGATGTCGTTATTCCAAATATGGACTATTTGTTTGAAAATAGCGCCCGTATTGCTGGGGTTTTCTTAACACACGGGCATGCAGATGCGATTGGCGCCCTTCCTTATCTCTTGGCAGAAGCTAAGGTTCCTGTATTTGGCTCAGAGTTGACCATTGAATTGGCTAAACTTTTTGTTAAGGGAAATGACAGCGTCAAGAAATTTGATGATTTCCATGTGATTGATGAAAATACAGAGATTGATTTTGGTGGAACGATAGTGTCCTTTTTCCGTACAACCCACTCTATTCCAGAAAGTTTGGGTGTGGTTTTGAAAACATCTGAAGGCAACATCGTCTATACAGGGGATTTCAAGTTTGACCAAACAGCTAGTGAATCTTACGCCACTGACTTTGGGCGTTTAGCAGAGATTGGTCGCGAAGGTGTCTTGGCTTTGCTTAGTGACTCAGCAAATGCAGATAGCAATATCCAAGTAGCTAGTGAAAATGAAGTTGGTGTAGAAATCACGCAAACCATTTCTGACTGGGATGGACGTATCATCGTTGCTGCAGTTGCAAGTAACCTTTCTCGTATCCAGCAAGTTTTTGATGCAGCCGCGGAGACAGGACGCCGTGTTGTTTTGACAGGATTTGATATTGAAAATATCGTCCGTACAGCGATTCGCTTGAAAAAATTGTCTCTAGCAAGTGAAAATCTTTTGATTAAACCAAAAGATATGTCTCGTTTTGAAGATCATGAATTAATTATCCTTGAAACTGGACGTATGGGTGAACCCATTAACGGATTACGCAAGATGTCTATCGGTCGTCACCGTTATGTTGAAATCAAAGAAGGTGACCTAGTTTATATCGTTACAACACCATCAATCGCCAAGGAAGCGGTTATGGCACGTGTAGAAAATATGGTCTACCAAGCAGGTGGAGTTGTCAAGCCAATTACTCATAGCTTGCGTGTGTCAGGACATGGGAATGCGCGTGATTTGCAATTGATGATCAATCTCTTGCAACCTAAATATCTCTTCCCAATCCAAGGAGAATACCGTGAGTTGGATGCCCATGCCAAGGCTGCCATGGCAGTTGGTATGTTGCCAGAACGGATTTTTATCCCTAAAAAGGGAACAACCATGTCTTATGAGCATGGGGACTTTGTTCCATCTGGTGCAGTTACAGCAGGCGATGTCTTGATTGATGGGAATGCTATTGGAGATGTCGGTAATGTCGTCCTTCGTGACCGTAAGGTCTTGTCAGAAGATGGGATTTTCATCGTGGCGATTACTGTTAACCGTCGTGAGAAAAAAATCATCGCTAAAGCTCGAGTGCACACGCGTGGATTTGTCTATCTCAAGAAGAGTCGTGATATCTTGCGTGAAAGTACAGAGCTAGTCAATCAAACAGTAGAAGACTATCTACAAGGTGAAGATTTTGACTGGGCAGAGCTCAAAGGTAAGGTACGTGATCATTTGGCCAAGTTCCTCTTTGACCAAACCAAGCGTCGTCCAGCTATCTTACCAGTAGTCATGGAAGCAAAATAGAATCAAATAGCAGGAGAAAGTCGAGTTTCGGCTTTTTCTTATCTTAAACGAATAAGGAGCAAGTTATGGCAGTAATGAAGATTGAGTATTACTCAGAAGTTTTAGATATGGAGTGGGGAGTGAATGTTCTCTACCCAGATGCGTCTCGGGTTGAGGAGCCAGATTCTACAGATATTCCTGTCCTCTATCTCTTACATGGGATGTCAGGGAATCATAATAGCTGGCTCAAACGGACCAATGTAGAGCGCTTGGTGCGAGGGACCAATCTAATTGTTGTCATGCCAAATACAAGTAATGGCTGGTACACAGATACTCAGTATGGCTATAACTACTATACAGCTCTAGCAGAAGAACTGCCTAAAGTGCTCAAACGCTTCTTCCCTAATATGACTAGCAAGCGTGAAAAGACTTTTATCGCTGGTCTATCAATGGGAGGCTACGGTTCCTTTAAATTGGCCCTATCAACCAACCGTTTCTCACATGCAGCTAGTCTTTCTGGTGCTCTCAGTTTCGAAGAGTTTTCTCCAGAAAGTCAAAATCTTGGGTCGCTTGCTTACTGGCGAGGTGTTTTTGGCAAGCTTGATAACTGGGAAACTAGCCCTTACTCACTTGAAACTCTTGCTAACAAGTCAGACAAGAAGACCAAACTCTGGGCTTGGTGTGGTGAACAAGATTTCTTGTATGCTGCCAATAACCTCGCGGTGAAGAATCTCAAGAAACTTGGTTTTGATGTGACCTATAGTCACAGTGCAGGAACCCATGAGTGGTATTATTGGGAAAAACAATTGGAACGATTTTTGGCTACCTTGCCAATTGATTTTGTTTTGGAAGAACGCTTGTCTTAGTTTTAGTTTTCTTTCAGCTTACTCAAGTAAAATAAGGAATCTATCTTTAGAATGGGAAACCAGGACTAAAAGATGGATTCTTATTTTTTTTAGAAAGGCGGGAAATCATGTTCTGGATTATTCGTGTTCTATGTCGATTGTTACTAGGGATTTGGCGCATGTTCTGGCGCCTTGTGTGGACTCTTGTAGTCTTAATTCTCATTGCTTTAGGGATTCTCTGGTATATGACAGGGGATTTATCTGGTGTCTTCAATCAAGTGGGGCAACTTGTTCAAGTTGGTCAAGCAGGATGGCATCAATGGCAAGAAACTGGTAAGTTGCAAGGTTTGTCTCAGACCGACCATCATCAAGATTCAGGAGTAAAATGGCCCCAAGCACAGGCAACAATCTATATTGATCCTCAAATGGATACAACCTTTCAAAAGGCTTATGCCGAAGCTATTGCAAACTGGAATCAGACCGGTGCTTTTAATTTTGTACTTGTGACAGAACCTGACCAAGCAACTATTTTTGCGACTGAAATGAATGATGGTTCCACATCTGTTGCTGGTGAGGCGGAGAGCCAGACAAATCTCCTAACCAAACAATTTACTTCAGTAACAGTTCGTTTGAATCATTATTATCTATCTAATCCAAACTATGGCTATACCTATGATCGTATCTTGCATACAGCAGAGCATGAGTTAGGACATGCCATTGGGCTGGAGCATACTAATGAAGTGTCAGTCATGCAGCCAGCAGGTTCTTATTATGGTATTCAGGCTCTAGACGTTCAAGCAGTTCAAGAACTTTATGAGTCTGGAGAATAAGTGATTTTCAACGAAAAATAGAGCTCCTTGATGTAAGCAATGAAGGGGGCTTTTTGCTATAATGGAACTATGAATAACTTGATTAAATCAAAACTAGAGCTCTTGCCGACCAGCCCTGGTTGTTACATTCACAAAGATAAAAATGGTACGATTATCTATGTAGGAAAGGCCAAAAATCTACGTAATCGTGTACGGTCTTATTTCCGTGGAAGTCATGATACCAAGACAGAAGCCTTGGTGTCGGAGATTGTAGATTTTGAGTTTATTGTCACGGAGTCTAATATTGAAGCCCTCCTTTTGGAGATTAACCTGATTAAGGAAAACAAGCCCAAGTACAATATTATGCTCAAGGACGATAAGTCCTATCCTTTCATCAAAATTACCAATGAACGCTATCCTCGACTGATTATTACTCGTCAGGTCAAAAAAGACGGAGGACTCTATTTTGGTCCCTATCCGGATGTGGGGGCAGCTAATGAAATCAAGCGACTTCTGGATCGGATTTTTCCTTTTCGTAAATGTACCAATCCACCATCAAAGGTCTGTTTTTATTACCATATTGGCCAGTGCGTGGCTCACACCATCTGTAAGAAAGACGAGGCTTATTTTAAAGCCATGGCCCAAGAAGTCTCTGATTTTCTAAAGGGTCAGGATGATAAAATCATCAATGACCTCAAGGAAAAGATGAATGTGGCAGCTCAGAGTATGGAATTTGAACGTGCAGCTGAATATCGAGATCTGATTCAGGCCATTGGAACCCTTCGGACCAAGCAACGAGTTATGGCCAAGGATCTCCAAAATCGCGATGTCTTTGGCTATTATGTAGATAAGGGTTGGATGTGCGTTCAGGTATTCTTTGTCCGTCAAGGTAAGCTCATTGAGCGTGATGTCAACCTTTTTCCTTACTACAATGATCCAGATGAAGATTTCCTGACCTATGTTGGACAGTTTTATCAAGAAAAATCACACTTGGTTCCTAATGAGATTCTGATTCCTCAGGATATTGACGAAGAGGCCGTCAAGGCTTTGGTGGATACCAAGGTTCTCAAACCCCAACGTGGTGAGAAGAAGCAACTGGTTAATCTCGCTATCAAAAATGCGCGTGTAAGCTTGGAGCAGAAATTTAACTTGCTAGAAATCAGTTGAGAAGACTCAAGGGGCCATTGAAAACTTGGGACGACTTTTACAAATTCCAACCCCAGTCCGTATCGAGTCCTTTGATAACTCCAATATTATGGGGACTAGTCCTGTCTCTGCCATGGTTGTTTTTGTTAACGGGAAACCGAGCAAGAAGGATTACCGCAAGTATAAGATTAAGACAGTTGTGGGGCCAGATGACTATGCAAGTATGCGAGAGGTTATTCGTAGACGATATGGACGGGTCCAGCGTGACGGTTTGACACCACCAGATCTAATCGTCATCGATGGTGGTCAAGGACAGGTTAATATTGCTAAGCAGGTTATTCAAGAAGAGTTAGGGTTAGATATTCCAATCGCGGGTCTGCAAAAAAATGATAAGCACCAAACCCATGAATTGCTTTTTGGAGATCCGCTTGAGGTGGTAGAGCTGTCTAGGAATTCGCAAGAATTTTTCCTCCTACAGCGAATCCAAGATGAGGTCCATCGCTTTGCCATCACCTTCCACCGTCAACTGCGCTCTAAAAATTCCTTCTCCTCTCAATTGGATGGAATTGAAGGTCTGGGTCCAAAACGCAAGCAGAATTTAATGAAATATTTTAAATCTCTGACTAAAATCAAGGAAGCCAGCGTGGATGAGATTGTCGCAGTTGGTATACCAAGAGCAGTCGCAGAGGCTGTTCGCCAACACTTGAATCCTCAAGAGCGTGTAGAACTAGCTCAGGTAGCAGAATCGCCTGCTGAATACAAGTGATAAAGTAGTAAGGAAAGGTTTTTGCTTTAGCGAGTGCAAGCTAGTCAGAATTGTGGTAAAATAGATAAGATATGACTAAAGAATTTCATCATGTAACGGTCATGCTCCATGAAACCATTGATATGCTTGATGTAAAACCTGACGGTATTTACGTTGATGCGACCTTGGGTGGAGCAGGCCATAGCGAGTATTTATTAAGTAAATTAAGTGAAAAGGGGCATCTCTATGCCTTTGATCAGGACCAGAATGCCATTGACAACGCCCAAAAACGTCTGGCGCCTTATATCGAAAAAGGAATGGTTACCTTCATCAAGGACAACTTCCGTCATTTGCAGGTACGTTTGCAGGAAGCAGGTGTAGAAGAAATTGATGGCATTTGTTATGATTTGGGAGTTTCGAGCCCGCAATTGGATCAGCGTGAACGAGGTTTTTCTTATAAAAAAGATGCGCCACTGGACATGCGGATGAACCAGGAGGCTAGTTTGACAGCTTATGAGGTTGTCAATCATTATGACTATCATGACTTGGTTCGTATTTTCTTCAAATATGGAGAAGACAAATTCTCCAAACAGATTGCTCGGAAGATTGAACAGGCGCGTGAGTTGAAGCCGATTGAGACAACAACGGAATTGGCTGAGATTATCAAGTCTGCTAAGCCTGCCAAGGAACTCAAGAAAAAAGGTCATCCGGCCAAGCAGATTTTCCAAGCCATCCGTATTGAGGTCAATGATGAATTAGGAGCTGCAGATGAGTCCATCCAACAAGCTATGGAATTACTAGCAGTGGACGGAAGAATCTCAGTCATTACCTTTCATTCGCTGGAAGATCGTTTGACCAAGCAATTGTTCAAGGAAGCTTCAACAGTAGAAGTGCCAAAAGGCTTGCCTTTCATCCCAGATGATCTTAAGCCCAAGATGGAATTAGTCTCTCGCAAACCGATTCTACCAAGCAAGGAGGAGTTGGAGGCCAATAATCGTTCCCACTCAGCCAAGTTACGAGTAGCTCGAAAAATTCATAAGTAAGGGGATAAAATGGTAGAAAAAAGAGAAACAACGAGCCAATTACTGCAAGCTCGTATCAAGAGGTTTTCACGTGTTGAGAAGGCCTTTTACCTTTCGATTGCCATTACAGCTCTTGTCTTAGCCATCAGTGTGGTCTATATGCAAACCAAGCTCCTGCAAGTTCAAAGTGATTTGACAACTGTCAACAGACAGATTGAGGAGAAAAAGACGGAGCTAGACGATGCCAAGCAAGAGGTCAATGAATTGATTCGCTCAGAACGTCTGGCGGGTGTTGCGGATTCGCAAGACTTGCAATTAAACAATGGAAATATCCGATCGGCGGAGTAATATATGAAAACATGGAAAGAAAAAATAGTACACTTTGCCATTAAGAATCGCAGAACTCCTCTAGAAAACCGCAGACGAGTTGGAAAAAGCCTTAGTCTCTTGGCTGTCATTCTCTTTGCTGTTTTTTTGGTTAACTTTGCGGTGATTATTGGTACGGGAAAGAAGTTTGGTGTTGACCTGGTCAAAGAAGCATATAAGGTTCATCAAACAACTCGAACAGTCCCTGCTAAGAGGGGAACCATTTATGATCGTAATGGAACTCCGATTGCAGAAGATGCAACCTCCTATAATGTTTATGCGGTCATTGATAAGGATTATAAGTCTGCGAATGGAGATATTCTATATGTTGAGGAATCTCAGTACAATAAGGTAGCCGAAATTTTTCATAAGTACTTGGATATGGAGGAGACCTACGTCAAAGATCAACTCTCTCAACCCAATCTCAAACAGGTTTCCTTTGGTACTAAAGGAAATGGGATTACCTACGCAAATATGATGTCCATAAAAAAGGATCTAGAAGCTGCCAAGATTGAGGGAGTGGATTTTACCACAAGCCCCAATCGAAGTTATCCAAATGGGAAATTTGCTTCATCCTTCATTGGTCTAGCCCAGCTCCATGAAAATGAAGATGGTTCGAAGAGCCTTATTGGAACATCTGGTATTGAAAGCTCCTTGAATAGCTTGTTAGCAGGGACAGATGGTATTATTACCTATGAAAAAGACCGTCTAGGTAATATCGTTCCTGGTACGGAACAAGTCACTCAACAAACCGTAGATGGAAAAGATGTCTACACGACCATATCTAGTCCTTTGCAATCCTTTATGGAAAGCCAAATGGATGCCTTCCAGGAAAAAGTGAAAGGCAAGTACATGACTGCGACCTTGGTTAGTGCTAAAACGGGAGAGATTCTCGCTACAACTCAAAGACCAACCTTTGATGCTGATACCAAAGAAGGGATTACAGAGGACTTTGTCTGGCGTGATATCCTTTACCAAAGTAACTATGAACCAGGTTCAACCATGAAGGTAATGACTCTGGCGGCGGCTATTGACAATAAAACATTTCCTGGAGGGGAGTATTTTAATAGTAGTGAATTAAAAATTGCTGATGTTACCATCAAGGACTGGGATGTAAATGAAGGCTTGACGAGTGGTGGAATGATGACTTACTTACAAGGATTTGCCCACTCTAGTAATGTCGGAATGACCTTGTTAGAGCAAAAGATGGGAGATGCTACTTGGCTAGACTACCTCAACCGTTTCAAGTTCGGAGTTCCAACTCGTTTTGGTATGACTGATGAATACGCGGGACAACTTCCTGAGGATAACATTGTCAATATTGCCATGAGTTCTTTTGGTCAAGGGATTTCTGTTACTCAAGTGCAAATGCTCAGAGCTTTTACAGCTATTGCTAATGATGGAGTTATGCTAGAGCCTAAGTTTATCAGCGCTCTCTATGACCCGAATGATCAAACCGTCCGTAAATCACAAAAAGAAGTTGTGGGAAATCCTGTCTCTAAAGAAGCGGCAAGCTTGACGCGAGATCACATGGTGATGGTTGGGACAGACCCTATTTATGGTACAATGTACAATCATAGTACGGGTAAAGGAACAGTCAATGTTCCGGGCTATAATGTAGCCTTGAAATCCGGGACTGCCCAGATTGCTGATGAGCAAAATGGAGGATACTTAGTTGGGGAAACCAATCATATCTTTTCTGTAGTAACCATGCATCCTTCTGAAAATCCTGATTTTATTCTCTATGTGACAGTTCAACAACCGGAACATTATTCTGGGATTCCGTTAGGAGAATTCGCAAACCCTATCTTGGAGAGAGCTTCGGCTATGAAAGAATCACTCAATCTTCAATCTACAGCTAAGAATTTGGACCAAGTGACAACTACAACTAGTTATGCAATGCCAGAAATGAAGGATTATAGTCCTGGAGATTTGGCGGAGGAGCTACGTCGGAACCTTGTTCAACCAATTGTTATCGGTTCAGGAACAAAAATCAAAGAAAGCTCTGTAGCAGAAGGAACCAATCTAGACGCCAATCAGCAAATCTTACTCCTTTCAGATAAGGTAGAAGAGATGCCTGACTTATATGGCTGGTCTAAGAAAAATGTTGAAACCTTTGCCAAATGGCTGAATATCCAAGTTGAGTTTGAAGGCACAGGAGAAACTGTTAAAAAGCAAAGTGTTCGTGCCAATACAGCTTTAAAAGATTTACAGAAAATAAAAATAACATTAGGAGATTAGAATGCTTATTTCTATCTTTGCTGGAGTGATTGCCTTTATTCTAACAGTCATAGGAATTCCAGCCTTTATCCGTTTTTACCATAAAGCACAGATTACCGGTCAACAGATGCATGAGGATGTCAAACAACACCAAGCAAAAGCTGGGACCCCAACAATGGGAGGACTCGTCTTTCTCCTAGCAGGAGTTTTAGTTAGTCTGGTCCTTGCTCTCGTGACTAATCAATTAACCAATAATGTCGGAATGATCCTCTTTATCCTGGTCTTATATGGTTTGGTCGGTTTCTTGGACGATTTCCTCAAGGTTTTCCGAAATCAATGAAGGACTTAATCCTAAACAGAAGCTCTTGCTTCAGTTGGTCGGAGGAGTTATCTTCTATTTCTTCTATGAAAGAGGTGGAGATATCTTAAATGTATTTGGTTATCCCTTGCATTTAGGTGTTCTATATATTCTCTTTGCCCTCTTCTGGTTAGTTGGTTTTTCAAACGCAGTTAACCTGACTGACGGGATCGATGGCTTGGCAAGTATTTCTGTGGTGATTAGTCTATCTGCCTATGGAGTGATTGCCTATGTGCAAAATCAGCTCGATATCTTACTAGTGATTGTAGCTATGATTGGTGGTCTTCTTGGCTTCTTTGTCTTTAACCACAAGCCTGCTAAAGTTTTCATGGGAGATGTAGGTAGCCTAGCCCTTGGAGGGATGTTGGCGGCTATTTCCATGGCACTGCACCAAGAATGGACGCTGCTTTTGATTGGTCTAGTGTATGTCTTTGAAACAACATCTGTTATGATGCAGGTCGGCTATTTTAAACTGACTGGAGGAAAACGTATCTTCCGGATGACACCTGTTCATCACCATTTTGAGCTGGGTGGTTTTTCTGGAAAAGGTCAAGCCTGGAGTGAGTGGAAGGTTGATTTCTTCTTCTGGGGAGTGGGTTTGCTAGCGAGCTTGTTAACCTTGGCTTTCTTGTATCTGTTTTAAAAAATAAATGAGAATAAAAAGCTTGAGGCTGGGACAAAAGTCCTAGCCTCTCAATTGTCTTTGGATTTCCGAGTAAGACGCAGTGGTTGAGTGGGCTTTACTACGCTGATTTCATCAGCTTTTACAGCCCTACTCAACTGTGCGGAGGTGGGACGACGAAATCGAATTCTAACGAATTACCAAATTCTGTCCCACTCTCTTTTTCTGTCTTTTCCTACAGTTTATTGCCCTACCTTTCTCAAGTAGGTGAATTTATGATAAAATGGAGATAGAAAGTTTAAATTATGAGTTATTTTAAAAAATATAGATTTGATAAGGCTAAGTTCAAATTAGGCATGCGTACTTTTAAGACGGGTATTGCAGTTTTTCTAGTGCTCTTGACTTTTGGGTTCTTTGGCTGGAAAGGGCTGCAGATTGGAGCTCTGACCGCTGTTTTTAGTTTAAGAGAAGATTTTGACAAGAGTGTACATTTTGGAACTTCGCGTATTTTGGGTAATAGTATCGGTGGTTTTTACGCCCTTGTTTTCTTCCTCTTAAACACTCTATTTCAAGAAGCCTTTTGGGTGACCTTGCTGATCGTTCCAATTTGCACCATGTTAACCATTATGACAAATGTAGCTATGAATAATAAAGCAGGTGTTATCGGTGGTGTTTCAGCTATGTTAATTATTACTCTCTCTATTCCGAACGGGGAGACTGTTTTGTACGTATTTGCCCGAGTATTTGAAACTTTTATGGGTGTTTTTGTGGCAATTATCGTAAATTATGATATTGACCGCTTACGTAGCATTTTTGAGAAAAAAGAAAAATAATGTCATATAATGTGACATTATCGTTTGACGGTTAAAAAAAATTAGACTATAATAGACAGAAAGAAGAGGAAGTGCACATGAAGGAAAAAGAATTTCGTCGCAATATGGCAGTTTTCCCTATTGGCAGTGTTATGAAGTTGACCGATCTTTCGGCGCGTCAAATTCGTTATTATGAAGATCAGGACTTGATTAAGCCTGATCGAAACGAAGGCAATCGCCGTATGTATTCTTTGAATGACATGGATCGATTGCTTGAGATTAAAGATTATATCTCTGAAGGTCTTAACATTGCTGCCATCAAGAAAAAATATGCTGAACGTGAGGCGAAGTCTAAAAAGCCAGTGAGTCAAACTGAAGTGCGTAGAGCGCTTCGGAATGAAGTTCTCCAACAAAGTCGCTTTGCTTCTCAACAATCACCTTTTGGTCGCGGTTAGGCAACCGCAAGTCGTCATATATAAGGAGAAAAACCATGCCAATCACAGCTGCAGATATTCGTCGTGAAGTTAAGGAAAAAAATGTAACCTTTATCCGTCTCATGTTTTCAGATATTTGGGAACTATGAAAAACGTCGAAATTCCTGCTACAGATGAACAACTAGACAAGGTCTTGTCAAACAAGGCTATGTTTGATGGATCTTCTATTGAAGGGTTTGTTCGTATCAACGAATCAGATATGTACCTATACCCTGACTTGGACACTTGGACAGTCTTTCCTTGGGGAGATGAGAACGGTAGTGTCGCAGGATTGATCTGTGATGTCTATACAACAGAAGGGGAACCATTTGCAGGAGATCCTCGTGGAAACCTCAAACGTGCTCTTCGTCACATGGAAGAAGTTGGGTTCAAGTCTTTCAACCTTGGACCAGAGCCAGAATTCTTCCTATTTAAGCTTGATGAAAATGGAGATCCAACTCTTGAGGTAAATGACAAGGGTGGTTACTTTGATTTGGCACCTACAGACCTTGCTGATAACACTCGTCGTGAGATCGTTAACGTCTTGACCAAAATGGGATTTGAAGTTGAAGCAAGTCACCACGAAGTTGCTGTAGGTCAACATGAGATTGACTTTAAGTACGATGAAGTTCTTCGTGCTTGTGATAAGATTCAAATCTTTAAACTAGTTGTAAAAACAATTGCCCGTAAACATGGTCTCTATGCAACCTTTATGGCTAAACCAAAATTTGGTATCGCTGGTTCAGGTATGCACTGCAATATGTCCTTGTTTGATGCGGAAGGCAACAATGCCTTCTTTGATCCAAATGATCCAAAAGGAATGCAATTGTCAGAAACTGCTTACTACTTCCTTGGTGGTTTGATCAAACATGCCTACAACTATACAGCTATCATGAACCCAACCGTTAACTCATACAAACGTTTGGTTCCTGGCTACGAAGCCCCTGTTTACATCGCTTGGGCAGGTCGCAATCGTTCACCACTTGTCCGCGTACCAGCATCACGCGGAATGGGAACACGTTTGGAATTGCGCTCAGTGGACCCAATGGCGAACCCTTATATTGCTATGGCTGTTCTTTTAGAAGTTGGTTTGAACGGTATCGAAAACAAAATCGAAGCACCAGCACCAATCGAAGAAAATATCTACATCATGACAGCTGAAGAGCGTAAGGAAGCTGGAATTACTGACCTTCCATCAACGCTTCACAATGCTTTGAAAGCTTTGACAGAAGACGAAGTGGTTAAAGCAGCTCTAGGTGAACACATCTACACTAGCTTCCTTGAAGCCAAACGAATTGAGTGGGCAAGCTATGCAACCTTCGTTTCACAATGGGAAATTGATAACTACCTAGATCTTTACTAATAGAGAAGAAAGATTGTCCGTGAGGACGATCTTTTTTTCTTGCATTTTGTATCGAGGTGTGATAAATTTTGTATAACGAAGTGCGATATATCGAACTAAATAGGAGGTCTGGTTAAATGGAATTAACAGATAAGATTAGGCGTGTCTATCTTCCCATGACTGAAACGGGATTTTATATTCTGTTCTGTCTGCAAAAGCAAAACCATGGTTATGGTATTAGCCAAAAGGTCAAAGAGATGACAGATTCGCAGGTTTCAATTAGTCCTGGAACTATGTATGGAACCCTGTCAAAGATGGAAAAGGATGGCTTGATTTCCTTTGTCCGAGAAGAGGAAAAACGAAAAATCTATCAGATAACAGACTTGGGCCGAAAAGTTTTAGAGATTGAGTTGAAACGTATTGAGCGGCTCTATAGAAACAGTCGGGAGGAGCTTTGATGGAAAAGAAAGTTGTTTATAGGATTTGTACCATTGCGGATTATGATAGAGAGGCTCTCTATCTCAGGGGAATGCATGCTGAGGGCTGGAAACTTAAGGAAGTAAGTTACTCTAACTTAGTAGTTGCGGTTAAGTATACTTTTGAAAGGTGCCAACCGGAGCAGGTGGTTTATCAGTTGGACTTTTATCCTATGAAAAAGTCAGAGAGAGCTTCCTATTTACAACTGTTTAAAGATTGTGGGTGGGAGCATATTACAGACTTTAATGGTTTTTCCTACTTTAGAAGGCTTTATTCTGGAGTTGAGTCGGATGCTGAGTTTGAAATTTATAATGACGCGGCCGGGAAGTTAGCCATGGTTAAGCGCATTTTAATAATGCGGATGCTTCCTATTTTGCTTCTCTTTTCAGTGCTACTACCGGTTTTCTCAAAGTCACTCAGTGGAAGAGGTTATTTCAGTTGGGGAATGTTTTTGATTGTGAGCATAGACTGTACTTTATTGATCGTTTTTGCGATTCAGATTTCTTATATTTTTTGGAGATTGTTTCAAAAGTGGAAAGAATTATCTGATAAATAAAATGATTTTGGAGGTTAGACAATGAATAGCAAGTACAATTTCGAATGTTTACCATTTTTGATTTGGATAAGGTAGAAGAGTATTTGCATGAGATGCATTTGAAAGGTTGGAGATATAAAGCAAATCGTTTTGGCTTTTTCTATTTTGAGCAATGCCAACCAGATGATGTGGTTTACTGTGTATGGAATACTAGCTATCTTAGAAAAAATGAGGTAGATTTACAAAGTATTAAGGATAGAGGATGGGAATTTGTGGAAAATTGTTCTTATTCTGTTTTTCGAAAGGCAACTGATGATTTAGTTCCGAACGATCAAATTTTTAAGAACAATCGTCTTAGATGGGATGGTGTGAAATCTGGACTTCGTACAGCTACAGTTTCTATCTCTGGCGTTCTAGTTGTTTGTATGAGCCTGTTTCGCGAAAGTCTCTCTCGCTCTTTCTTCATTATTTTTGCCCTATATGCTCTCATGATTTCTTATCTAATCTATAGTTTTTACAGACTTAGACGGAAATATCTGGTTGATTGACATTGGTTTCTAGGTCCTCAGACTGATTTTTAGCACTCTTGATAAAAGAGTGCTAATTTTTTGAGTTTTTGTCTTGACATTCTCTTTTAAGGGTGTATAATAGAATCATAAGTTAGCACTTAGATGCGCCGAGTGCTAAAAAAGATCTATCAGAGAGGAGTAGCGAGATGGTTACAGAACGTCAGCAGAATATTTTAAATCTGATTATTGACATCTTTACCAAAACGCACGAACCTGTTGGATCCAAAGCCTTGCAAGAGTCTATCAACTCTAGTAGTGCTACCATTCGAAATGATATGGCAGCTCTAGAAAAGCAAGGTTTGCTTGAAAAGGCTCATACTTCCAGTGGTCGGATGCCCAGTGTGGCTGGATTTCAATACTATGTCAAACACTCCCTATCCTTTGACCGTTTAGCTGAAATCAAGTTTATGAGATTGTAAAAGCCTTTGATCAGGAGTTCTTCAAGCTTGAGGATATCCTTCAAGAGGCAACGAAAATCTTGTCAGACTTGAGTGGTTGTACGGTTGTAGCACTGGATGTCGAACCAAGTAGGCAGAAGCTAACAGCTTTTGATATCGTTGTCCTCGGACAACATACAGCACTGGCAGTTTTTACGCTTGATGAGTCTAGAACAGTTACCAGTCAGTTTTTGATTCCGAGAAATTTCTTGCAGGAGGATTTAAATCGCCTCAAGACCATGATTCAAGAGCGTTTCCTGGATCAAACTGTTTTGGATATTCACTACAAGATTCGGACAGAGATCCCGCAAATTATCCAACGTTACTTCACAACGACGGACAATGTTATGGACCTCGTCGAACATATTTTCAAAGAAATGTTCAATGAAAATATCGTAGTTTCTGGGAAAGTCAATCTCTTGAATTTTGCGAATCTAGCAGCTTATCAATTCTTTGATCAACCACAAAAGGTGGCTTTAGAGATTCGAGAAAATCTGATTGGTGATCAGATGCGAAGTGTCCGAGTTGCGGATAGCCAAGAATCCTGCTTAGCTGATCTAGCAGTGATTAGCAGTAAGTTCCTGATTCCCTATCGTGGGTTTGGAATTCTGGCGATTATTGGTCCAGTAAATCTGGATTATCAACAATTGGTTAATCAACTTAATGTTGTCAATCGAGTTTTGACTATGAAGTTGACGGATTTTTACCGCTATCTCAGCAGTAATCACTATGAAGTGAATTAATACTCTTCAAAAATCAAATTCAAACCACGTCAACGTCGCCTTGCCGTACTCAAGTACAGCCTGCGGCTAGTTTCCTAGTTTGCTCTTTGATTTTTATTGAGTATAGGATTGAAATCATTAAAGGAGGCGAAAATGGCCCAAGATATTAAAAAAATGAAGAAGTAAAAGAAGAGGAAGTTGTGGAAACAGCTGAAGAAACAACTCCTGAGAAGTCTGAATTGGACTTGGCAAATGAACGTGCCGAAGAATTTGAAAACAAATACCTTCGTGCTCATGCAGAAATGCAAAACATTCAGCGCCGTGCCAACGAAGAACGCCAACTCTTGCAACGCTATCGCAGCCAAGATTTGGCAAAAGCAATCTTGCCATCACTGGATAACCTCGAACGTGCCCTTGCTGTTGAAGGGTTGACAGATGATGTGAAGAAGGGCTTGGAAATGGTCCAAGAAAGTTTGGTACATGCTCTGAAAGAAGAAGGAATCGAAGAAATTCCAGCAGATGGAGAATTTGACCATAACTACCACATGGCCATTCAAACAGTTCCAGCAGATGACGAACATCCAGCAGATACCATCGCACAAGTCTTCCAAAAAGGCTACAAACTCCATGACCGTATCCTAAGACCAGCAATGGTAGTTGTTTATAACTAGGCAATTCTGACGATAGCTAAAGCAACTCGTCAGAAAACGGCAATCGCTATGGCGTTTGCCTAGCCTCCTTACTAACTCGTCGTCGAAATAATATCGATTTCGACTCCTCGTGTCGTAACATAATAGAAACCTTGTCCGAAACGACACTAAACTATGAAAGAAAGATAAACAATGGTTCAGCTTTGCCAATAGTGAGCGAAGCGAACCAAAGGCGATACTCTTCGCCGTGGCGGTATCTTCGCAAACTTTGAGACCTGAGGCTCAAAGTTTAGTCAAAGAGATTGACGATGTCAAGCTCTGACGGCGTCGCCACTTAAGAAGAGTATCAAAAAGAAAAAAGAGAATAAATAACAAGGAGAAAAACACATGTCTAAAATTATCGGTATTGACTTAGGTACAACAAACTCAGCAGTAGCAGTTCTTGAAGGAACTGAATCAAAAATCATCGCAAACCCAGAAGGAAACCGCACAACTCCATCTGTAGTGTCATTCAAAAACGGTGAAATCATTGTTGGTGACGCTGCAAAACGTCAAGCAGTCACAAACCCAGATACAGTGATTTCTATCAAATCTAAGATGGGTACTTCTGAAAAAGTTTCTGCTAACGGTAAAGAATACACTCCACAAGAAATCTCAGCTATGATTCTTCAATACTTGAAAGGTTATGCGGAAGAATACCTTGGTGAAAAAGTAACCAAAGCAGTTATCACAGTTCCAGCTTACTTCAACGATGCTCAACGTCAAGCAACTAAAGATGCTGGTAAAATCGCTGGTCTTGAAGTAGAACGTATCGTCAATGAACCAACTGCAGCAGCTCTTGCTTATGGTTTGGATAAGACTGACAAAGAAGAAAAAATCTTGGTATTCGACCTTGGTGGTGGTACATTCGACGTATCTATCCTTGAATTGGGTGACGGTGTCTTCGATGTATTAGCAACTGCAGGGGATAACAAACTCGGTGGTGATGACTTTGACCAAAAAATCATCGACCACTTAGTAGCAGAATTCAAGAAAGAAAACGGAATTGATTTGTCAACAGACAAGATGGCCCTTCAACGTTTGAAAGACGCGGCTGAAAAAGCTAAGAAAGACCTTTCTGGTGTAACTTCAACACAAATCAGCTTGCCATTCATCACTGCTGGTGAAGCTGGACCTCTTCACTTGGAAATGACTTTGACTCGTGCGAAATTTGACGATTTGACTCGTGACCTTGTAGAACGTACAAAAGTTCCAGTTCGTCAAGCCCTTTCAGATGCAGGTTTGAGCTTGTCAGATATCGACGAAGTGATCCTTGTCGGTGGTTCAACTCGTATTCCTGCCGTTGTAGAAGCCGTTAAAGCTGAAACTGGTAAAGAACCAAACAAATCAGTAACCCTGATGAAGTTGTGGCTATGGGTGCTGCTATCCAAGGTGGTGTCATCACTGGTGACGTCAAAGACGTTGTTCTTCTTGACGTAACTCCATTGTCACTTGGTATCGAAACAATGGGTGGAGTATTTACAAAACTCATCGACCGCAACACTACTATTCCAACATCTAAATCACAAGTCTTCTCAACTGCAGCAGATAACCAACCAGCCGTTGATATCCACGTTCTTCAAGGGGAACGCCCAATGGCAGCAGATAACAAGACTCTTGGACGCTTCCAATTGACAGATATCCCAGCTGCACCTCGTGGTATCCCACAAATCGAAGTGACATTTGACATCGACAAGAACGGTATCGTATCTGTTAAAGCGAAAGATCTTGGAACTCAAAAAGAACAAACAATTGTTATCCAATCTAACTCAGGTTTGACAGACGAAGAAATCGACCGCATGATGAAAGATGCAGAAGCTAATGCTGAAGCAGATAAGAAACGTAAAGAAGAAGTTGACCTTCGTAACGAAGTAGACCAAGCAATCTTTGCGACTGAAAAGACAATAAAAGAAACTGAAGGTAAAGGCTTCGATGCAGAACGTGATGCTGCCCAAGCTGCCCTCGATGAGCTTAAGAAAGCCCAAGAAGACAACAACTTGGACGAAATGAAAGCAAAACTTGAAGCATTGAACGAAAAAGCTCAGGGACTTGCGGTTAAACTCTACGAACAAGCCGCAGCAGCGCAACAAGCTCAAGCAGGAGCAGAAGGCGCACAAGCAACAGGAAACGCAGGCGATGACGTCGTAGACGGAGAGTTTACGGAGAAGTAAGATGCAAAGCCTGTTAAAACCTCACAGTGAAAATAGGAAATCTGACGCAGAAACTCTAGTTTCTAGGAAGATTTGTCTTTTTCACCAAGAGGTTAGGGCGTGCTCAATTTAGTAAGATGTTGAGGCGTTAAGAAAACGAAAGAAAAATAGGAAGCCATCGCCTTGTGCGATGCACAAAAGATGGCTTATCTTTTTTCCGAAGTTTTTAGCCGAAACTCAGTTAAGCCTAACTCGTTAAGAATGACTAATCACTAAAGTGATTGTCATTCTACGGCAATCGCTATGGCGACTTGTCTAAACGCCTAACTAGCAAATGATAAGAAGAAATCCAGAGGTTGCAACCCAGCCTCTGTTTTTCGGTAAAATAGAGGATGTTGCGTATGAAAAAAGTACTTTGTATCATTTATCCTAATTTTTCTCTCTATGAGATAACCGCTTTAACAAGTACTTTAGCTCTGTCTTTTGACGTCACGATTGATTATGTCGCTCCAGATCACTCGATGGTGGTCTCTGAGGATGGTTTGCCCTGTCAACCAACTAAAACACTAAATCAGATCCGTATAGAAGAGTATTCTTGTGTCATTTTGCCAGGAATGGTGAATATAGGTCCTGCTCTACGCGATGAGAAATTGATCTCGTTTTTGAGAAGTCTTGATGAGCAAGATATCCTCATTGCAGCGATTTCTTCAGCGCCCCTTTTATTGGCGAAGCAGGCTTGTTGAAGGATACGAAATTTACAGGTGGCATTTGGCAAAACTTCTTTGACTATTTTGAATTTCTTCCACGTGAAAATTTCCAACCGAAAGTTCTTGTGCAAGATAAACAAATCATTACGGCTATCGGTTTTGCGCACCAAGAGTTTGCAAGGAAAGTGATTCTTAGTCTAGGTTTGGCAGAGAATACGGACAACTATTTTAAAGAACAGAACGACTATGCTGAAGAGGATTTGATATTTACTCTATCGAACCAAGAGTTTGATCAAGTGAAGCGAAGTATAGAAAACATCCTCTAAAGATTTATTTATAAATTATAGAAAGGAACAAAGAGTGTTCGGGGAATTGAACTCGAGCTCTAAAGTTTCTTACTCAATATGAAAGAAAGGAATTGAACCCGACCTAAATTCGTGGTTTGATTCACAACATCAATAGAAAGGAACAAAGAGCGTTCGGGGAATTGAACTTGAGCGGAAAGCTTGGAAATTAGATAAACCGCCTAAGAAATCAGGATTTCTTGTCGGTTTCCTAAATTTCAGTCGCTTTCTGTTCGCTCTTAGTATCTTGTATGAACAATACTGAATTTTATGACCGTTTGGGCGTTTCGAAAAATGCATCTCAAGATGAGATCAAGAGAGCCTATCGGAAATTATCTAAAAAATATCACCCAGATATCAACAAGGATCCTGGTGCTGAGGACAAGTACAAGGAAGTTCAAGAAGCTTATGAAACTTTGAGCGATGAACAGAAACGTGCTGCCTATGACCAATATGGTGCTGCTGGTGCCAATGGTGGTTTTGGTGGTGCTGGCGGTTTCGGAGGCTTCGACGGAGCAGGTGGCTTTGGCGGATTTGAAGATATCTTCTCAAGCTTCTTTGGTGGTGGCGGTGCATCACGTAATCCAAACGCCCCTCGTCAAGGTGACGACCTCCAGTATCGCGTTCATTTGACTTTTGAAGAAGCTATTTTTGGTACAGAAAAGGAAGTCAAATACAATCGTGAAGCAAGCTGTCGTACTTGTAATGGGTCTGGTGCTAAACCTGGAACAAGTCCAGTTACTTGTGGACGCTGTCATGGTTCAGGTGTGATCAATGTTGATACCCAAACACCTCTCGGTATGATGCGTCGCCAAGTAACCTGTGATGTCTGTCATGGCCGTGGTCAAGAAATCAAAGATCCATGTACAACCTGTCATGGAACTGGTCATGAAAAACAAGCCCATAGCGTACACGTAAAAATCCCTGCTGGTGTGGAAACAGGTCAACAGATTCGCCTAGCTGGTCAAGGTGAAGCAGGATTTAACGGTGGACCATATGGTGACTTGTACGTGGTGGTTTCAGTTGAAGCTAGTGATAAGTTTGAACGTGAAGGAACTACTATCTTCTACAATTTGAACCTCAATTTTGTTCAAGCAGCACTTGGTGATACAGTAGACATCCCTACAGTTCATGGTGATGTGGAATTAGTCATTCCAGAAGGAACTCAGACTGGTAAACGATTCCGTCTACGTGGTAAAGGTGCGCCTAGCCTTCATGGTGGTGCCCTTGGTGACCAATACGTTACTGTCAATGTCGTGACTCCAACAGGCTTGAACGAACGACAAAAAGCAGCCTTGAAAGAATTCGCAGCTGCAGGTGATCTAAAAGTCAATCCAAAGAAAAAAGGATTCTTTGACCATATTAAGGATGCCTTTGAAGGAGAATAAAGCATAAAAAGAGCCTTCGGGCTCTTTTTCGTGTAATCTTTAGAATGTTAGCATGGGAGAAATCATTTTCCGACTGGTCTGTTATTGATATTTTTGAGTGAGTAAGCCAGCCTCATCCATCTCCTGGATTAGTTGCTTGAGTTCCGCTTCCTTGCCAGGTTTCACGGTGACGGTATCAATGTGCTTAATTGCCGAATTATCCTGAATATCCACCAAGGTCAAAGCTTTTTCATAGAATGCGATTCCCTTTTTCAGGTTTTCCGGATCCTGCCAAGAGAGAATAAAGAAAGAAGGATTGAATTTTTTTCCGCTTTCTTGTAAATACTTCCTGCTTTCCTCCTCTAAAAATTGGAATAAACCATGATTGAATAAGTTGTCTTCTACTGAATGGTAGGAAATCTCATCTGTGTTTAAGACATAAACTTTGAGTTGGTTTTTAGTGAGATTTGGACTTTCTTTTAGGACTGGGTGAGTATTGACGACTTCATCAGAGAATGTCACATAAAAATCTAAACCTCCACCCTCGAATTGATACTTTCCATTTGATTCTACTTTCTCAGGAGGCATGTCAAGAGAGATGAAGATTTGTCTTAAGGATTCATTTCCTTCTCGAATATCACCCGGTGAGGCCTTGAAAAGATTGGTCACTAGTAGAAATGCTAGAGCTGCAAGAAGGCAGAGAGCACCACAAACGATCAGGATGATCCGCGTCAGAACTTTTAAAAACTGTTTCATTTTCATGCCCTCACTTGTCTGTTAGGATCTGCTAACCCAAAATGGATTTAAAGGGAATAAAGGAAAGTTGGAGTTTTTCTTTTCCTTATTTTTCTTCAGTTTCCTGCATTTCTTTTAGTACAGCGAGTCTCGTTTGAAGGTCTTTTTCCAGGACTTTAAACTTGTAGGTCAAATCTTTTTGATATTCCTTGATGAGTTCTTTTTGTTGGTCGATAATTTGCAGGCTATCTTGGATGATATCCAAGTCATCCTTCATGGCTTCAACACGATCAGTTGTATCTAGAACCTCTTCAGTGATAGCTTGGCGGTTCTTAACGAGGAGGTAGGAACCGACTGCAGAGCCTGCAAAAAGTAGTAAATTTGATAGTTTCATAGTTACTCCTTAAGCATTTTTGATAGTTTCAGCGACTTGGGCAAGTTTGTCGAAGTCTGGTTCGTGTGCGACAAAGTCAATCTTGAGGTCGTCATCTGCACTGTAACGAGGAACAAGGTGGACATGGGTATGGAAAACTGTTTGTCCAGCTACTTCCTCGCAGTTGGCGATGATATTCATACCAGCAGCCTTGGTAGCTGTCATGACTTTTTGAGCAATCTTTGGTACTTGGGCAAAGAGTTGGCTGGCGCTTGTAGCGTCCATTTCCAAAGATTGCGATGGTGTTCTTTGGGTACGACCAAGGTATGACCAGGTGTCACTTGAGAGATATCAAGAAAGGCAAGAACTTGATCATCCTCATATACTTTTGAAGCAGGGATTTCTCCTGCGATGATTTTACAAAAAATGCAATCTGACATAAAATCTACCTCTACTGTATTGAATTTTGATATAATATAGCTACATTATACCAGATTTGGAGAAAATATGTTAGAAATTAAAAACCTGACAGGTGGCTATGTCCATGTCCCTGTTTTGAAAGATGTGTCTTTTACCGTTGAAAGTGGGCAGTTAGTCGGTTTGATTGGTCTCAATGGTGCTGGGAAATCAACGACCATCAATGAAATTATTGGACTGTTGACACCTTATAGTGGAGAAATAAGTATCGATGGTCTAACCTTAGGTGCTAATCCTCAAGAATATCGTCAGCAGATTGGTTACATTCCTGAAACTCCTAGCTTGTACGAAGAATTGACTCTTAGAGAGCATATTGAGACGGTTGCCATGGCCTATGGTATTGAGCAAAATCTAGCTTTTGAACGCGTAGAACCTCTTTTAAAAATGTTTCGTTTGGACCAGAAGTTAGATTGGTTCCCAGTTCATTTTTCAAAAGGGATGAAGCAGAAGGTTATGATTATCTGTGCCTTTGTTGTGGATCCGAGTCTCTTTATCGTCGATGAACCTTTCCTTGGTCTTGATCCCTTGGCAATTTCGGACTTGATTCAGCTTTTGGATCTTGAAAAGAAAAAAGGCAAGTCGATCCTCATGAGTACCCACGTTCTTGACTCTGCTGAAAAAATGTGTGACTCTTTTGTCATTCTCCACAAAGGTCAAGTGAGAGCTAAAGGGGATCTTGAAGAGTTGAGACAAGCTTTTGCCATGCCAGAAGCAAGTCTCAATGATATCTATTTGGCTTTGACCAAAGAGGAGGACAGATGAAAGACTTGTTTCTAAAGCGAAAGCAGGCTTTTCGTAAAGAGTGTGTCGGTTATCTGCGCTATGTGCTCAATGACCACTTTGTCTTGTTTTTACTGGTCTTAGTAGGTTTTCTAGCCTATCAGTATAGTCAACTGCTTCAGCATTTTCCTGAAAATCATTTACCAATCCTAGGTTTAATTGGGATTGTCTCTGTTTTACTCTTACTTTGGGGAGGGATAGCGACTTATGTGGAAGCGCCTGATAAGCTCTTTCTCTTAGTAGCTGAAGAAGAAGTGAGAGAACACATCCAGAAGCAAAGTTTAGTTTCCTTCATCTTTTGGGTTAGTGTACAGACTCTCTTTTTGCTCTTTTTTGCTCCGTTATTTTTAGCCATGGGCTTAGGCTTAGGTGTTTTTGGGGTCTATGTTCTTCTGTTGGGAGTCGGGAAATATTTCCTATTTCAGAAAAAAGCTGGCAAGTTTTTTAGTGCAAATCATCTGGACTGGGACTATGTGATTGCCCAAGAAAGTAAACGCAAGCAGTTCTTGCTTCGCTTCTTTGCCCTCTTTACCCAAGTCAAGGGAATTTCAAACAGCGTCAAGCGACGAGCTTATCTAGATGTTATCCTAAAAGCAGTTCAGAAGGTGCCGAGCAAGATTTGGCAGAACCTCTATCTTCGTTCTTATCTGCGAAATGGAGACCTCTTTGCCCTCAGTCTTCGCCTCCTCTTCCTATCTTTGCTGGCGTTGATCTTTATCGAGCAGTCTTGGATAGCGACAGCAGTAGTGGTTCTATTTAACTACCTCTTGCTCTTTCAGTTATTGGCCCTCTATCATGCCTTTGATTACCAATATTTGACCCAACTTTTCCCGCTAGACAGGGGGCAAAAGGAAAAGGGATTACAGGCAGTTGTCCGAGGATTGACTGGTTTTGTTTTATTGGTTCAACTGGTAGTTGGGTTGATTACCCTCCAAGAAAAACTAGCCCTTCTAGCCCTCCTTGGAGCTGGACTGGTCTTGCAAATCTTGTATCTCCCATATCAGGTGAAACGTCAGATGCAGGACTAATACTCTTCGAAAATCTCTTCAAACTAGGTCAGCATCCATCTGCAACCTCAAAGCGATACTTTGAGCAGCCTCCCAGTTTGCTCTTTGATTTTCACTGAGTATTACATTGCTTATATGATACTAAAAAGAAGTTGAGTTCAATCTGTCTCAGCTTCTTTTTAGTTACTACAGGATAATGGTTGGACCGTAGAGACTCAACTTGGTTTTGACTTGGTCAAAGTGGAAGCGGTCATAGGCTCTCCAAGCAGCGCGGGTAGGAGCGTCTGGATTGAGGGCACTGAGGCCCAGGAGAAGGCTGGAAGTTTGGTAAAATTTTTCTAGCTCAATCAAGAATCGATTATCCACTATCTCAGCTTTAGAGAGAAAGCGGAGGATATTGTCCAGTTGCTCCTGAAAGCGGACATCGTCAGCTGTTGCTTGTTTGCAGACTTGGTAAGCTTTGTTTAACTCAGTTATCAGTGCCTGAGCTCTTTTGATTAGGTCTGTTTCCGTCATGAGAATTCCTCCTTTGTGATGGTTTTAAAGTTGTTTTAAGCCTTTGTCTTTCTATAATCCTAGCCTATCACTTTTTACTCATTTTTTACTTTCAAATCTTTAATTGTCATTGAAATTTCCTGAATGGTAATAGCGGAATTTTATGATAAAATAGTTGTAAGGTTATCGTGGTTATTTAGTAAAAACTTCAACACTTTAGGAATTTTTGAGGACCGTTTAGGATTTGGTGAAAATTAGTTGCTAGACTTATGGTATCCTCTCTACAGGAGGTTTTAGCCATGAACTATATCATCATTCAAAAAGAGAAAGAAATTTTCAAATTAAACATAAAGGATATCTACTACATCCAAACGCATCCAAGTAAAGCCCATACCGTGCAGATTTTTACTAAAGAAGCTAGCTTTGATCTGTTTCAAATTTAAGCAAGCTTGAGAAACAATATGGGGATACCTTAACGAGATGTCATCGAAATTGTCTGGTCAACCTTGAACGAGTAAAATCCATGGAACTCCAATCAAAGACTCTTTTTCTTGGAGAAGAAGGTCGATATGCTGTTCAGTATTCCAGACGTCGTTATAGAGAAATTCGCCAAAAATGGTTGAAACAAGGAGAGTAAGAAGATGAGAATTTTTGTTTTAGAAGATGATTTTTCCCAACAAGCCAGAATTGAAACGACGATTGAAAAACTTTTGAAAAAACAGAGTATCATTCCCAGTTCTTTTGAAGTTTTCGGGAAACCAGACCAATTGCTGGCAGAGGTGCATGAGAAGGGGGGGCACCAGCTTTTCTTTTTGGACATTGAGATTCGAAATGAAGAGATGAAGGGACTAGAAGTAGCTAGAAAGATTCGAGATCGAGATCCCTATGCCCTGATCGTCTTTGTGACGACTCACTCAGAGTTTATGCCCCTGTCCTTTCGCTACCAAGTGTCTGCTTTGGACTACATTGATAAGGCTCTTTCGGCAGAGGAGTTTGAATCTCGGATCGAGACAGCCCTCCTCTATGCCAATAGTCAAGACAGTAAAAGTCTGGCGGACGATTGCTTTTACTTTAAATCAAAATTCGCCCAATTTCAGTATCCTTTTAAAGAGGTTTACTATCTCGAAACATCCCCAAGGCCTCATCGTGTTATTCTCTATACCAAGACGGACAGGTTGGAATTTACAGCGAGTTTAGAGGAGGTTTTCAAGCAGGAACCCCGTCTCTTGCAGTGCCACCGCTCTTTTCTCATCAATCCTGCCAATGTGATACATTTGGATAAGAAAGAAAAACTCCTTTTCTTTCCCAATGGGGGAAGCTGTCTGATTGCGCGCTATAAGGTCAGGGAAGTGTCTGAGGCTATCAATAACTTACACTGAGTGAGGAGAATTTATGTATATTTTTTGGATGATATTGTATTCACTAGCTATTAGTGGGCTAGAAATTATCATGTTCTTTAAGGTAGATGGAATTAGTCTCACTTTCGATAGAATTTTTAAGGCCTTTCTTCTAAAATTTCTTCTAGCAGCAATTGTTACAACTTTTAAATTTTTAGTCTTGACTGACTATCTGTCATACTTTATAGAACCCTTGTTCGGCATCAGCTTGTCTCTCATATTGTTAAGAGGGCTTCCTAAAAAACTGCTTTTCTTTTATGGTCTCTTTCCAATTGTATTGATGGATATTTTTTACAGAAGTGTCTCCTATTTTGTGTTTCCGTTTTTGGGGAAAGGGATTGTAGATGGATATGGAAATCCTCTCTTTTTGTTGATTATGATATTCGTTTACTCCATAGTATTAGTCTTTTTGAAATGGTTGGACTATGATTTCACTAGCTTGAGAAGGGAGAGCCTAGATAAAGATTTTCAAAAATCCTTGACTAAGATTAACTGGATAATGGGGGCTTACTTTCTAGTCATGGAAAGTCTGTCTTACTTTGAATATGCATACGATATCCAATCAAAGACTATTCGCCATCTAATCCTAGTCTTTTACCTCCTTTTTTTTATGGGGATTATCAAGAAATTGGATACCTATTTGAAGGAAAAACTTCAGGAGAAACTGAACCAAGAACAGGCCTTGCGCTATAGAGATATGGAGCGCTATAGTCGGCATATAGAGGAACTTTACAAGGAAGTACGGAGTTTTCGTCATGACTACACCAACCTCTTGACCAGCTTACGTCTGGGTATTGAAGAGGAGGATATGGAGCAGATAAAAGAGGTCTACGACTCGGTCTTAAAGGATTCTAGTCAGAAATTGCAGGATAATAAATATGACCTTGGACGACTCGTGAATATTCGGGACCGTGCCCTCAAAAGTCTTCTAGCAGGAAAATTTATAAAAGCTAGAGAAAAGGATATTGTCTTTAATGTCGAAGTTCCTGAGGAGATTCAGGTCGAGGGGATGAGCCTGCTTGATTTTCTAACCATTGTGTCTATCCTTTGTGACAATGCCATTGAAGCCAGTGCAGAGGCTAGTCAACCTCATGTTTCAATCGCCTTTTTAAAAAATGGAGCACAGGAGACCTTTATCATCGAAAACTCCATTAAAGACGAGGGGATCGATATTTCTGAAATCTTCTCCTTTGGAGTTAGTTCTAAAGGGGAGGAGAGAGGAGTTGGTCTCTATACCGTTATGAAGCTTGTGGAAACTTATCCTAATACTAGTTTAAATACCACCTGTCAAAATCAAGTCTTTCGTCAGGTACTTACTGTGATACATATAGAATGATGAAAAAAATAAGACCGAGAGTGCTTGTTTCTCGGTCTGTATGGCTGAATAGTTAATCAAAGTAGTTTTGAGTTACAGTAAATTGCTTGTATGAAATAATTTTCTCTATCATCAACTATCGGGAGGGGGTTCTAATTTTTGAAATCTAATTCTGCTATATCTACTTTTTATTTTTAGTTTTTAATAATCCTATTATAGATAGAGTTATTAAAGTTATGGACATTAAACTGCTAAAAAATAAATACTTTTTGATGTTAATCCAATAGAAAATAGTAATATTCCGTAAAAAAATATTGGATATATAATAAATCTTATTCTTCATGATTACTTGCCTCCGAATATAGATTCTTGCTATGTTACAAATGTGACAAGCTTACTATAGTACTATTTTTAAAAAATTTTCATCCAAATCTTGAATGGTTATTGAAACATCTTGAATTGAACAAAGAACTTTCTCCTTACCAAAATAATGAATATCATTCAGAAACCAAAAATAATATATACTCTAGTTTGTGAGGTATCCTATATGAATAAGAAATCCTTTTTTATCATCTGTTCTACGTTGATCATAGCATCGAATCTTCTCATGATTTCCGTGGTGAACAAGGGAGAAGAAACAGGGAGCAATCTGTTTGTGATTGCTATAGCCGGTGTTTTGCTACCAGCTTTTTTATATGCAGTTGAAAACCAACTGACTTCATTGATAAGAGTAGAATCAATACTCCTGATTCAGTTGGCAGTTATATCTCTACTCCGTCTTGTCAACAGAATGGAGAGTACGCCTGAAATTCTCAACATTATCATTACCCTCCTGGTTTTGACAAGTGGGACAGCCTGTATCCTTGTTGAAATCATGAGAATCTATCAGAACAGACGGAAGTGAGGGTGAATAGCTTTCGATTATGTATTTTCACATTGTTAAGTTCCCCTAGGGCAAGTATGTTTTTCATGCTTGCTTTTTAAAATTTTTTACAATTCAAGATGTTTTGATGACCATTTATGATTTGGGTGATTCAAGGTCAAAATGAGTGCTATACTAGCAGTGTAAAGGTTCTTGCTCAACTAAGATAAAGCACACATTTAGGAGGATATTATGAAGAAAAAAATACTTATCATTTTCGTTCTGTATCTGATTATGTCCATCTTTCTTTATCCGCTTAGGGAGAGTATTTGGTATCAGCTATTTTATACCATAGTCTATATGATTGCGGTTATGATCTATGTTGCTTTAACTAAAAAGAAAGGAGCGAAGAAATGAAAACTTTTCTTGCTAAAAAACGGAACATCTTCCTTATGAGATTGTTCCTAGGGCAGTTGCCCTTGCTTGTCTCTACTTATCTATTTCTATCTCGTCAGTTTTTACATTTTTCCTTAGTTTTCCAATTTCTCTTAGTGGTTATTAACTTGGCTTCTATTTTGAGTCACTGTTTACCTGACTAGGGAAATGAGGATAAGAGAGTTTGAAGATGATGATTTGGTTAGTCCTAGAACCAATCAACTTATGTTCATTGGCTTGACAGGTTTTATGTCTATTATTTGTTTGTATAGAGGAATCACAGCAGGAGAATTCTATCAACAATTAATAGCCTATATCGGTGCTATTCTCTGTTTAATTATCATGCTTCTGCTCATTTGGGGCTTGAAGTATTATAAAAAGTAGGTGGCTAATGAAGTTTTTGCAATTTAAGATGTCTTGATGACTATTCAAGATTTGGATGAAAAATTTTAAAAAACAATGATATACTAAACTTGTCAAAGTTGCAACAAGACAAAAAAGAAATGTATTAATCTTATAGGTTTTATTCATAGTAAATACTTATAAGGTATATTGTATGGACCAAGTTAGAGTGTATATCAATTTTGTAAAATGGGGGTGGGGCTTGATGAAATTTCAAAACTGTATTTCGCAATTTGGCCTATGTTTATTTGGTCTGTACATAGTTGTAGAGCATCAGGATTTATTAAACTTTATTATTGGAGGTGTGTTAATTATTACTTCCATTATATCGTGTCATGTTAATTATAAGAAATACAAAAGGAGAAAAAATGATTGATTTAGCTATTATGGATAATAAAAAAATAGTTTCGACTATAGTATGTATAGTATTTCTTATATCGTCAGTGGTTAATTTTTTTAGAGACTTAACCCCGTTACTGTTCATTTTAAACATTATTGGCCGGACTAGTTTTTTAGTGTTAACATACATTAACATAAAAGAGATACTCTTAAATAGAAGTAAATGATGATTTGGTTAGTCCTAGAACTAATCAAATCATGTTCATCGGCTTGACAGGATTGATGTCGATTATTTGTTTGTATAGAGGTATCATAGCAGGAGAATTCTATCAACAATTAATAGCCTATATTGGTGCCATCCTCTGCTTGCTTATCATGCTTTTGCTCATTTGGGGATTGAAATATTATAAAAAGTAGGGAAGAACTTTCTTCTTAATCTTGTCGCAGTAGAGCCTGGCAAGAGGAGGTTATCATGTATAAACACTTATTTTTTCTAGATTCAAAAACCGTAGACTGGTTGACACCCTATATTCTAGTCTTAGCTTCTGACACCATTGCCTTTAATGTTTTTGTGCTAACCTTTGTGTCTGTTGTGGTCTTTTCTTTCCTAAATCCCATGCTAGCTTTAATGGCTATCTTCTTAGGAGCTGGTTATGTTGTCGGATTTTGGTTACTAAAATGGTTTGTTTTGGAAAGACTAGAGTTAAAGGATGACTTGTAGAGAAGTTTGTTTGGTGAGGAGAATAGCTTTATGACCATTTTTAATAAATGTCATGCCGTGTTTGTTGGATTTTTAGTCTATGTAATAGTTGCTACAGTAGGTTATACCATCAATCAAGGGGATTATTTTCAAAACGAGCACATATTTATTATCGCAAAGACTTTCTTGATTTCACTGAGTGTAGCCTATGCGAAGTGGTTTGATATGATTTCGCTTAGAAGTTTAACGAAAAAAGAAGTTCTACTTTTTATTGGAAGCTTTCTTCTTTGCGTGCTGGTAAATATAGGCTATCATAGTTTCTTTACAGTTTCTTCTGGTGCAGGATATCAACACCTTGAAGCTGCTAGTACAGGAATTTCCTTATCCTTTATTGCAAGCGCGACGGTTTTTGGACCTATTCTGGAGGAATTTGTTTTCAGAGGAATCCTTCAAGGTGCGGTTTTTGACAATTCTTGGCTGGGGCTTGTACTGACTGCCCCTCTCTTCTCTTTCCTGCATGCCCCTTATGATTTTCCTTCGTTTATCTATTATCTATTTGGAGGTTTCATGCTGGGCTTTGCTTATAAAAAGAGTCAAAATCTATCGGTGTCTATTTTAGTCCATATTTGTTACAATTGTTTATCATTCTTCTAGTAGGTGACAGTGCTTAAATTTACTATAGAATATATAGAATGGTCAGTTAGAGTTATAATGACTAGAGAACTGACCTGGTAGATGTGAAATCAATAGATGGAGGAATCGTATGACAAAATATGTGTATTTTTTAGATTGCTTTGCCCGAGTTGTAGTAATATTGATATCTCTTGTTCTTTGTATAAGAGTCCTCATGATTTCTACTGAACTCTGGAGAAATGTTCTTGTACTGGTGAGCACTCCTGTTACGATCTATAGTTTGGTAACACATAGACCGGGTAAGAAGAACTAATACTCTTCGAAAATCTCTTCAAACCACGTCAGCTTCTCCTTGCCGTATGTATGGTTACTGACTTCGTCAGTTTCATCTACAACCTCAAAAGCATGTTTTGAGCAACCTGCGGCTCGTTTCCTAGTTTGCTCTTTGATTTTCATTGAGTATAAAAAAAGCTATAAGAGTTATAAAAGAAATGTAAAAAAATGCAAGCAAAATATAAAAATCAAATAGTAGAAGTTTGGGAAATTGGTAAAGATACACTGAAACCAAGTTGGGTAGAAGATGCCTTGCAAAAGAACTACATTGTCTGGTTGGACAATCATGTTCGAATTTTAATGGCAGGACTTCAGTCTTCTCTTGTAACCAATCTCAAAATTGGCCTAGTCGGAACGGCAGGAGGAGGTTTTGCTGGTTATAGTATGTATGTCCTTGGCTATCCAGGAGATTATCTTGACCTTACAAATCATAGAGTGGTATCTGCCACAACTTTTTACCGAGATTATCAAGTTTTATAAAATGATTAGATAGAGAAATGATGATTGTCCTATTGAAAAAACTTGGCTACAACTAGACGGAAAACGAGTGACTAGCTAGGTATAGTTTCGAACAGCAATAAAAGTATAAGAATAGAAGTAGTGGCTTGTCAAAGTTATGTGATAGCTACTGAGACTGAATACTGGAGGATTAAATGATAAATGGTGTAAGGAATGATAGCAAAGCTATGAAGGAGCTTCTATGAAAAAATATTCTATTCTTTTCAAAACGAGTGCCATTCTTTCTTATTTATTTTTATTTTTCGGATTGTTTTGGACAACCCAATTTTGGAGAAATTATTGGGAGTTCTCATCTTGGGTAGGAAATATCATCTGGATTCGAAACATCATCAGTGTTCTCTTTATCGGCTTGATGGTTTGGATTTTGATCAGATCGGGTCATGCTTATCTCTTTCATATCCCTAGGAAAAAGTGGTTGAGTTTTGCTGTTCTAACGGTGTTAACAGCTGTCGTACTTATATGCTTTAACTATTTGACAGCTAAATACGTTCAGGGGACAAACGAAAGTTGGAATTTGTTTATTGTCTATAGTGAGACCAATTTTGCAGAGTTCGGCGTTTACCTAACCTTAATCGTACTAGGACCTCTGATGGAAGAATTGGTATGTAGGGGACTGCTTCAACATGCCTTCTTTAAGAATTCAAGATGGGGACTGGATATTCTATTTCCGTCGATTTTATTCGCCTTACCTCATTTTTCAAGTCTTCCTAGTCTACTAGACCTTCTGGTTTATACAGCAGTTGGATGTATATTTGGCGGTTTGACACGCTATACCAAGACTATCTATCCTTCTTATACGATTCATATCATCAATAATATCATCGCAAACTTACCATTTATCATGACTTTTTTACATAGGGTATTTGCATGATGAGGACCAGTTATAAGCTTGAATTATCAGATTAATACTCATCTAAAATCTCTTCAAACCACGTCAGCTTCGCCTTGCTGTATGTGCTGTATGTATGGTTACTGACTTCGTCAGTTTCATCTACAACCTCGAAAGCATGTTTTGAGCTGACTTCGTCAGTTTCATCTACAACCTCGAAAGCATGTTTTGAGCTGACTTCGTCAGTTTCATCTACAACCTCAAAAGCATGTTTTGAGCTGACTTCGTCAGTTTCATCTACAACCTCAAAAGCATGTTTTGAGCAACCTGCGACTCGCTTCCTAGTTTGCTCTTTGATTTTCATTGAGTATAAGTGCAGATTTTTTGGGGGCGATTTACTAAGAAAAAATTGAAATACCAAGGCTAGGCAGATCTCTCTGCTTGCCTTTTTCTTTTAACAAGGTTGGATAAAGGGCTTTTATTTGAGAATCAGGTCTGGACTGGTTGACGAATAGACTAAAAACTAGTAGAATAGTAAGGAAACTTTATACGGAGGAAAGAAATGGACTTGGGTGATATTGAGCTAACGCTGACCCCTATACCTGGGAAAAGCGGGAAAGCTTATATGGGAAGCTACCCTAACGGGAAGCGCGTCTTTATTAAAATGAACACCTCTCCAATCCTACCTGGTTTAGCCAAGGAACAAATCGCTCCTCAATTATTATGGACTCGCCGTTTATCGGATGGGCGTGATATGTGTGCCCAAGAATGGTTGAATGGTAAAATTTTGACCCCTTATGATATGAATCGCAAGCAGATTATCAATATTTTGAGTCGTTTGCATCGTTCGCGTCCTTTGATGACGCAATTGACTCGTTTGGGCTATTCTTTAGAAACACCTTTTGACTTGCTTCAGGCTTGGTTAAAAGATGCTCCAGAATCCTTGAAGAACAATCAATATCTAAGAATGGTAGTAGAGGATTTGCGAGGAAGTTTGCCAAACTTTAGGGAAGATTATGCAACGATCGTTCATGGAGATGTACGACATAGTAATTGGATTGAGACAGAGAGCGGTCTTGTTTATTTAGTGGATTGGGATTCCGTTCGTTTAACGGATCGCATGTTTGATGTGGCGCATATGCTATGTCACTACATTCCAGACTACCAGTGGAAAGAGTGGTTGACTTATTATGGTTACAAATACAACCAAACAGTCATCAACAAACTATTTTGGTATGCTCAGTTATCCTTCTTGAGCCAGATTGCCAAATATTATACAAATGAAGATCTAGAAAATGTCAATCGGGAGATTTATGCCTTGCGTATTTTCCGTGACAAGTATGGAAAGAAGAGATGAGAGTTAGAAATCGTAAAGGGGCAACAGAATTACTAGAGGCTAATCCACAGTATGTTGTCTTAAATCCTTTAGAAGCCAAAGGAAAATGGCGTGATTTATTTGGAAATGACAATCCTATCCATGTTGAGGTTGGTAGTGGTAAAGGGGCCTTTGTGTCAGGTATGGCCAAACAAAACCCTAATATCAACTATATCGGGATTGATATTCAAAAGTCTGTTTTAAGTTATGCCTTGGACAAGGTCTTGGAAGTCGCTGTACCCAATATTAAGTTGTTGTGGGTTGATGGTTCTGATTTGACCGACTACTTTGAAGATGGTGAGATTGATCGCTTGTACCTGAACTTTTCAGATCCGTGGCCTAAAAAACGCCATGAAAAGCGCCGTCTGACCTATAAGAGTTTCCTGGATACCTTCAAGCGCATCTTGCCTGAACACGGTGAGATTCATTTCAAGACAGATAACCGTGGCTTGTTTGAATACAGCCTAGTGAGTTTTTCTCAATACGGCATGAAACTTAATGGCGTTTGGTTGGACTTGCATGCCAGCGACTTTGAAGGCAATGTCATGACAGAATATGAAGAAAAATTCTCAAGTAAGGGTCAGGTCATCTATCGAGTTGAAGCTCAGTTTTAATGTGAAAATATATCAATCAAAAACTCTATCATAACCAAAAAGTTAGATATATAATTTTATCCAGGGTTTAGTTCTGTACATAGAGCTAAGCCTTTTTAGTCTGATGTTAGGGTTCATTCGAGATTTTGGTAAAAGTATACTTGCAACCGGATAAGTGGTATAATGAAGGTGTTATGAGAAGAAGAATAAAACCGATTGTAGTCTATCTTTTCTTTTTCCTTGTGATAGGTGGTTTAATTTTTTCCGACCATCAACATCATAGACAAGCGGAGTCGCAAGTAGAAAAAACTGAGAAAACTACTCAAACTAGTGAGGCAGAGAAGAATAAGGTTGTTGCAGATATATTAGTCACGATGACTTTGGAAGAAAAAGTAGGCCAGTTATTCTGGGCTAGGGTTCCTTCTAGTCATCAGCTAGCAGACCTTCAATCCTATCATTTGTCTGGTTATATCTTATTTGGAAGAGATTTTGAGGGACGAAGCATAGAAGATATAAAGGCTTTGACAAAGGATTACCAAGCTGCTTCAAAGATTCCTTTATTGATTGGTTCAGATGAAGAAGGCGGAACCGTGACTCGTATCAGTTCGATTTTAGAGACTCCTTTCCAATCTCCTATGGAACTTTATCAAAAAGGGGGGATGGAGGCAATCCATTCTGATACTAGGCAGAAGGCAGAGCTACTAAAATCTGTTGGCATCAATGCTGGACTCTTTCCAGTTGCAGATCTTGCCAGCAATCCATCAGCCTTTATCTATGATCGAACCATTGGACAAGATGCACAAACGACTGCAAGTTATGTTAAGGAGGTTGTAGAAGAACTTGGAAAGACTAAGATTGGGTCAACCTTGAAGCATTTCCCAGGATATGGTGATAATGGAGACAGTCATACCGACATTATCCGAGACAACCGCTCTTTGGATGATTTAAGACAAGCAGATTTTCTACCCTTTCAAGCTGGCATAGATGCAGGTGCGGATAGTGTTTTGGTTTCGCACAATATTCTATCCAAGATTGATACTGTTCCGTCATCTATCTCTCCAAAAATTAATGATATTCTTCGCAAGGAACTGAATTTTAAAGGTGTCATTATGACGGATGATCTAGATATGGCAGGATTAGCTGATTTTGTTAATCAGGATGAAGCTGCTTTCCAAGTGATTCTAGCCGGAAATGACTTAATTTTAGGGTCTTCATACCAGACTCAAATTCCTTATTTATTAAAGAAAGTCTCCTCTGGGGAGCTGACAGAAGATCGTATTGATGAATCTGTGAGACGCATTTTATCATGGAAATATGATTTGGGGTTATTAGGAATTTCACAGTCAAAAGAGGTGAAAGATTGAAAAGGATCTGTTGTTTTGATGAGGGTGGTTGATTTGTAGGGAATTCAGATTGCTTGGTAAAGAAACTGATATCTTTCCATAATGGATATCTTTCTATAAAATCGTGCAGAATTTCAAGAAAAAGCTTAAAATCAAGCCTTCTGAGTGCTTATACTTTACATAAGTAGTCAAAAGTGCTATACTGTAAGTAAGAATATGAGAAAGTGAGGCGAGGAAATATCTTCGCCTCTTGCTTATGAGGAGGTGGACGCAATCGCAACTATCGTAGAATTAGTCAGAGAAGTCGTAGAACCTGTCATTGAAGCTCCTTTTGAACTTGTGGATATCGAGTACGGAAAGATTGGCAGTGACATGATTCTTAGTATTTTTGTAGATAAACCAGAGGGAATTACCTTGAACGACACAGCGGACTTGACAGAAATCATCAGTCCTGTCCTAGATACTATCAAGCCAGATCCCTTCCCAGAACAATATTTCCTAGAGATCACCAGTCCAGGCTTGGAGCGTCCTTTGAAAACCAAGGAAGCAGTAGCTGGAGCAGTTGGGAAATACATCCATGTTGGACTTTACCAAGCCATCGATAAGCAAAAGGTCTTTGAAGGAACCTTGCTAGCCTTTGAAGAGGATGAGTTGACTATGGAATATATGGATAAAACTCGTAAGAAAACTGTCCAGATTCCATACAGTTTGGTATCAAAAGCACGTTTAGCAGTAAAATTATAGTAAAAGAAAGGAAGCTTTTGAAGATTCAAAAGTGAATAGAAGATGAGTAAAGAAATGCTAGAGGCCTTCCGCATTTTGGAAGAAGACAAGGGAATCAAAAAAGAAGACATCATTGATGCAGTGGTGGAATCACTTCGTTCAGCCTATCGCAGACGCTATGGGCAGTCTGACAGTGTAGCCATTGATTTCAACGAAAAGACAGGTGACTTTACAGTTTATACTGTTCGTGAAGTAGTTGATGAAGTATTTGATAGCCGTTTGGAAATCAGCTTAAAAGATGCTCTTGCCATTAACTCAGCTTACGAGCTTGGGGACAAGATTAAATTTGAAGAAGCACCAGGTGAGTTTGGTCGTGTAGCAGCCCAGTCTGCAAAACAAACCATCATGGAAAAAATGCGCAAGCAAACACGTGCTATCACCTACAACACTTACAAAGAGCATGAACAAGAAATCATGTCAGGTACAGTGGAGCGCTTCGACAATCGCTTTATCTATGTCAACCTTGGCAGCATCGAAGCTCAATTGTCAAAACAAGACCAAATTCCTGGAGAAGTCTTTGCTTCTCACGATCGTATCGAAGTTTATGTCTACAAGGTTGAAGACAATCCTCGTGGAGTGAATGTCTTTGTAAGCCGTAGCCATCCAGAAATGATCAAACGCTTAATGGAACAAGAAATTCCTGAAGTTTATGACGGAACAGTTGAGATTATGAGCGTAGCTCGTGAAGCAGGTGACCGTACCAAGGTTGCTGTTCGTAGCCACAATCCAAACGTGGATGCGATCGGGACAATCGTCGGACGTGGTGGTGCTAACATCAAGAAATCACTAGCAAATTCCACCCAGCTCGCTATGACGCCAAGAGCGACCGTATGGTTCCAATCGAAGAAAACATCGACGTTATCGAATGGGTAGCAGATCCAGCTGAATTTATCTACAACGCAATCGCTCCTGCAGAAGTTGACCAAGTTATTTTTGATGAAAACGACAGCAAACGTGCCTTGGTCGTTGTGCCAGATAACAAGCTTTCTCTTGCGATCGGTCGTCGTGGACAAAACGTTCGTTTGGCAGCTCATTTGACTGGCTACCGTATCGATATCAAGTCTGCAAGTGAGTTTGAAGCCATGGAAGCAGCAGAACAAGCTGACCAGGTAGAAACAGACGAATTGGTCGAAGAATAAGAGCTGATCAGAGGAGGGAAGGATGAAAACTAGAAAAATCCCTTTGCGCAAGTCTGTGGTTTCCAATGAAGTGATTGATAAACGCGATTTACTCCGTATTGTCAAGAACAAAGAGGGACAGGTCTTTATCGACCCGACAGGCAAGGCTAATGGTCGTGGCGCTTATATCAAGCTAGACAATGCAGAAGCCCTTGAGGCCAAAAAGAAAAAAGTCTTTAACCGTAGCTTTAGTATGGAAGTTGAAGAGAGCTTTTATGACGAGTTGATTGCCTATGTCGATCACAAAGTGAAAAGAAGAGAGTTAGGACTTGAATAAACAAAAAATTGCCAATCTCTTGGGACTTGCTCAGAGAGCAGGGAAAATCATCTCGGGTGAAGAAATGGTGGTCAAAGCTATTCAAGACCAGAAAGTAAAACTGGTATTTCTCGCCCATGATGCTGCTCCCAACCTGACCAAGAAGATTCAGGATAAAGTCATTATTATCAAGTAGAAGTTATTACCGTGTTTTCAACACTGGAATTAAGCATAGCAGTCGGAAAATCAAGAAAAGTTTTGGCTGTCACAGATGCTGGATTTACAAAGAAAATGAGGTCTCTTATGGAATAGAAGAGGAGGACATGATTTGTCTAAGAAAAGATTGTACGAAATCGCAAAAGAACTTGGAAAAGAAAGTAAGGAAGTTGTAGCGCGTGCAAAAGAGTTGGGCTTGGATGTAAAAAGCCACTCATCAAGTGTGGAGGAAGCAGCTGCTTCAAAAAAATCGTAGCAAGTTTTAAACCTGCTCCTGCTCCAAAAGGTAGAATCGAAAACCTGTGGCTCCAAAAGCCAGTTGTCGCTAAGGAAGAGGTAAAACCAGCAGCAGCTGTTGCCCCTAAAGAAGAAAAAGTGGCACCAGTAAAACCACAGAGTCGAAACTTTAAGGCTGAGCGTGAAGCACGTGCAAAAGAGCAGGCTGAACGACGCAAAGCAAAATAAGGGCAATAACCGTGACCACCAGCAAAATGGGAATCGTCAAAAAAATGATAGCCGTAATGGTGGTAAAACAAGGTCAAGGCAATCGTGACAACCGCCGATTCAATGATCAAGGTAAAAAACAACAAGGTCAGCAAAAATCGTGGGTAATGATCGTCGTCAGCAAGAGGACAAACGTCCAAATCAGGCTGGACCACGCATTGACTTTCAAAGCCCGTGCAGCTGCTCTAAAAAGCAGAGCAAAATGCAGAATATGCTCGTTCAAGTGAGGAACGCTTTCAAGCAGTCTCAGGCTGCCAAAGAAGCCTTGGCTCAAGCAAACAAACGCAAGGAACCTGAGGAAATCTTTGAAGAAGCTGCTAAGTTAGCTGAACAAGCGCAGCCAGTTCAACCAGTGGTTGAAGTGGCTCCTGCAGCTAAAGAACCTGTAGTGGATACACGTCGTAAGAAACAAGCCCGACCAGACAAAGATCGTGATGATTACGATCACGAAGAAGATGGTCCTAGAAAACAACAAAAGAATCGAAGTAGTCAAAATCAAGTGAGAAATCAAAGAAATAGTAACTGGAACAATAACAAAAAGAATAAAAAAGGCAATAAGCAAAATAACCGTAATCAGGCACCAAAACCTGTTACAGAGCGTAAGTTCCATGAATTGCCAACAGAATTTGAATATACAGATGGTATGACCGTTGCGGAAATCGCAAAACGTATCAAACGCGAACCAGCTGAGATTGTTAAGAAACTCTTCATGATGGGTGTGATGGCGACACAAAATCAGTCCTTGGACGGTGAAACAATCGAACTCCTCATGGTAGATTACGGTATTGAAGCTAAACAAAAGGTTGAAGTGGACAATGCTGATATCGAACGTTTCTTTGCTGAAGAGGGTTATCTCAATGAAGATGAACTCGTAGAGCGTCCACCAGTTGTAACGATCATGGGACACGTTGACCATGGTAAAACAACCCTTTTGGATACCCTTCGTAATTCTCGTGTTGCTACGGGAGAAGCTGGTGGTATCACTCAGCATATCGGTGCTTATCAGATCGAAGAAAATGGTAAGAAGATTACCTTCCTTGATACACCAGGACACGCGGCCTTTACTTCTATGCGTGCGCGTGGTGCTTCTGTTACCGATATTACCATCTTGGTCGTAGCGGCAGATGACGGGGTTATGCCTCAAACTATCGAAGCCATCAACCACTCAAAAGCGGCTAATGTTCCAATCATCGTAGCTATCAACAAAATCGATAAACCAGGTGCCAACCCAGAACGTGTGATCGGTGAATTGGCTGAACATGGTGTTATGTCAACAGCTTGGGGTGGAGATTCTGAGTTCGTAGAAATCTCAGCCAAGTTCAACCAAAATATCGATGAACTCTTGGAAACAGTTCTACTTGTGGCTGAAATCCAAGAACTCAAAGCAGATCCCAACAGTTCGTGCCATCGGTACTGTTATCGAAGCTCGTTTGGATAAAGGAAAAGGTGCGGTCGCAACCCTTCTTGTTCAACAAGGTACTTTGAATGTTCAAGATCCAATCGTTGTCGGAAATACTTTCGGACGTGTCCGTGCCATGACTAACGACCTTGGACGTCGTGTGAAGGTTGCAGGCCCATCAACACCAGTATCGATCACTGGTTTGAACGAAGCGCCAATGGCAGGGTGACCACTTTGCTGTTTACGAAGATGAAAAAAATCTGCGCGTGCAGCTGGTGAAGAACGTGCCAAAACGTGCCCTCATGAAAGCAACGTCAAGCTACTCAACGTGTCAGCCTTGAAAACCTCTTTGATACTCTTAAAGCTGGAGAACTCAAGTCTGTTAACGTCATCATCAAAGGCAGACGTACAAGGTTCTGTTGAAGCCCTTTCTGCATCACTTCAAAAGATTGATGTGGAAGGTGTCAAAGTTACCATCGTTCACTCAGCAGTTGGTGCTATCAATGAATCTGACGTGACTCTTGCCGAAGCTTCAAATGCCTTTATCGTTGGTTTCAACGTACGCCCTACACCACAAGCTCGTCAACAAGCAGAAGCTGACGATGTAGAAATCCGTCTCCACAGTATCATCTACAAGGTTATCGAAGAGATGGAAGAAGCCATGAAAGGGATGCTTGATCCAGAATTTAAAGAAAAAAAGTTATCGGTGAAGCGATCATCCGCGAAACCTTCAAGGTATCTAAAGTGGGAACAATCGGTGGATTTATGGTTACCAGCGGTAAAGTTACCCGTGACTCTAAAGTCCGTGTTATCCGTGATGGTGTCGTTATTTACGATGGTGCTCTAGCTAGCTTGAAACACTATAAAGATGACGTTAAAGAAGTTACAAACGGCCGTGAAGGTGGTCTTATGATTGATGGCTACAATGATATCCAGATGGATGATGTGATTGAAGCCTATATCATGGAAGAAATCAAACGATAATAGAGAAACGATAGCCAATTTTGACTCGTCGTCAACAGCGCCTTGATGAACCCTTAGTTCTATCTAAGGCTTGTTTCCTAGATTCAAATGGCTCTAGTTCCTCTATCTAATAAAAAAATAGCTAGGTCTGCTGGCCTAGCTTTTGGTTCAATTGAGAGAAAGGAAGAAATATGGCAAATCATTTCCGTACGGATCGTGTGGGCATGGAGATCAAGCGCGAAGTCAATGAGATTTTGCAAAAGAAAGTCCGTGATCCACGTGTCCAAGGTGTGACTATCACTGATGTTCAGATGCTAGGTGACTTGTCTGTTGCTAAGGTCTACTACACTATTTTTGAGTAACCTTGCTTCAGATAATCAAAAAAAGCTCAAGTCGGGCTTGAAAAAAGCAACTGAACTATCAAACGTGAACTTGGTCGCAATTTGAAATTGTACAAAATTCCAGATTTGACCTTCGTCAAAGACGAATCCATCGAATATGGAAACAAGATTGACGAGATGCTACGCAATCTGGATAAAAATTAAGCAGAAAGAGGGGCAACCTCTTTTTGTGTGTCTATAAGTAGGTCATTGTCTAGTCAGATTATATAAATAGAAATTCAGAAAATAAAATAAATCTTGGAAATATCATTTATTCCATAAATATGATAAGATAAAGCTTGATACGAATGAAAAACGGAGATAGAGATGGCTAAAGAAGATGTGGCGATGCAAGTGTTGCAACAGGTAGTAAAACTTCCTGTCGTCAAAGTGAACCGGTCAAAATTTTTAATGGACAAATTCTCTAAGGAAGTGGCTTCAAAGGATATTCCTAGATTATTGGAAGAAGGGCCGACAGCTTTATTACCTCAGGAAACCTTAGATCGAGTGGCCAATGCCTGTATTAAAGATAATGTTTTACTGGCAAGTGGGACATCTGTTTTAGCAGGTTTACCTGGAGGTATTGCCATGGCGGTTACAATTCCGACAGATGTAGCCCAGTTTTACGCATTTTCATTAAAACTAGCCCAGGAGCTAGGCTATATTTACGGCTATGATGATCTCTGGGCTTCGCGAAATGAGCTGAGCGAAGAAGCTAAAAATACCCTTTTGCTCTATCTGGGAGTGATGTTGGGAGTAAATGGTGCGGGCGCTCTACTTCGTTCTGGTGGGGTTACAGTTGCTAAGCAAGTGATGAAAATTGTAAACAGAAAGACTTTGACAAAGACTCTTTGGTATCCAATTTTGGAAAAAGTTCTGAAAATCTTTGGAGTGAATCTGACCAAGGGAGGATTGGCTAAGGGGATGGGAAAAGTTATTCCTATCTTAGGTGGAGTCCTATCAGGTGGCTTAACTTTTGCGACCATGAAACCCATGGGAGAAAGATTGCAAAAAGAATTGTCCAAATTGATTAACTACGATGAAGCACAATATCAAAGAGATGTTGCCACTATCCAAAAAGAGGTTGAAATCATCGAAGGAGAATGACATGGGGAAATCATAAACAGTATTGGCCAAAACCTACGGTAATTATCTTTCTTACAAGGCAAGCTTTAAAAAGTTGCAGAAACCATAAAGAAAGATGAAAACACAGTCGTTAGTTTGGCGAAATTAGTTCTCGTAGATAAGCTTATGGATACAGCTACTTGGTTGATGAAGCCGGAGGATAAAGAATGAAATCTTTTTGGAAGCTCTTCACTCTTCTTTTTATAACACCAATTGTTGGTCTGATAAAAATTCTCTGGTTTTTAGTCTCTTTCGCCTTCCAATTACTGTTCTATAAGATTCTTTTTCAAGATCATAGACTGGTTTTTTTCAAACTTCTCTGATGATCATGGTAAGGATAAGACTTTGAGGTTTTACTAGGAAGAGTCTATATAAATTAGAAATAATGAAGTGATACGAAATAAACTAGCAAGTCTTCTACTGCTAGTTTTTTAATCTTTGCCCTTGTGGTATAATAAAAAAGAAAAAACTGTTAGAGAATATAATGGAGGTTATGATGGACAATATCATTGATGTATCTATTCCTGTTGCGGAAGTGGTGGATAAGCATCCAGAAGTTTTAGATATCCTAGTAGAACTTGGTTTTCAAACCTCTTGCAAATCCCTTTGATGCGAAATACAGTCGGACGAAAAAGTATCGCTCAAACAGGGGTCTAAGCTGGAGGGAACTCCTATGGATAAGATTGTACGCACACTGGAAGCAAATGGTTACGAAGTGATTGGATTAGACTAATGGCAGATGAACGAATTCATGTCCTACGGGATATTTTATTAGAATTGCATAATGGAGCCTCACCTGAATCCGTTCAGGAGCGCTTTTGATGCGACCTTTACAGGTGTATCAGCTATCGAGATTTCTCTCATGGAGCATGAGTTGATGAACTCTGACTCAGGTGTGACATTTGAAGACGTCATGGAGCTCTGTGATGTCCATGCCAATCTCTTTAAAAATGCTGTTAAGGGTGTCGAAGTTGAAGATACAGAGCATCCTGGTCATCCTGTGCGTGTCTTTTAAAGATGAAAAATCTAGCCCTCCGTGCTGCCTTGATTCGTGTTCGTAGATTGTTAGATACATATGACTCTATGGAAGACGAGGAAATGCTTGCGGAGATGCGTAAGGGTTTGGTCCGGCAGATGGGCCTTGTGGGGCAATTTGACATCCACTACCAGCGCAAGGAAGAACTCTTCTTTCCCTATTATGGAGCGTTATGGACATGATTCGCCTCCAAAAGTCATGTGGGGAGTTGATGACCAGATCAGGGAACTCTTTCAAATAGCCTTGGCGACAGCCAAGTCCCTACCAGAAGTGTCCATTAGCACTGTAAAGGCAGATTTTGAGGCTTTTGCGACTGAATTTGAGAGTATGATTTTCAAGGAAGAATCTATCCTCCTCATGATTCTACTCGAATCCTTCACCCAGGATGACTGGATTCAGATTGCTGAGGAAAGTGATGCTTATGGCTATGCTATTATCCGTCCGTCTGAAAAAAATGGGATTCCAGAACGTCAAAAGCTTTTGTTGAGGAAAAAGAGTGCAGAGGAGCCCGTGCAACTAGACACAGCAGAAGGACAAGTTCAGCAAGATCATTGATACGCCAGAAGGTCAGTTTACCATCACCTTTACACCTAAGGAAAAGGAAGCAGTGCTGGACCGAAATAGTCAGCAGGCTTTTGGCAATGGCTATCTCTCAGTTGAACAAGCCAATCTTATCCTCAACCATCTGCCAATGGAAATTACCTTTGTTAATAAAGATGATATTTTCCAGTATTACAATGACAATACGCCAGCAGATGAGATGATTTTTCAAGCGGACACCGTCTCAAGTCGGGCGCAATGTTGAGCTATGTCATCCGCCCAAGTACCTTGATAAGGTAAAGACCATTATGAAAGGTCTTCGTGACGGGGTCAAGGACAAGTACGAGATGTGGTTTCAAGTCCGAGTCGCGAGGTAAGTTTGTCCATATCACCTATGCTGCAGTACACGATGAAAATGGAGAATTTCAAGGAGTCTTGGAATATGTTCAGGATATCCAACCATATCGTGAGATTGATACAGACTATTTCCGTGGATTAGAATAAGGAGAAACAATGAGTTACGAACAAGAATTTATGAAAGAATTTGAAGCCTGGGTTAATACCCAAATCATGATTAATGATATGGCGCATAAGGAAAGTCAAAAGGTCTATGAAGAAGATCAAGATGAGCGTGCTAAAGATGCCATGATTCGCTATGAAAGTCGCTTGGATGCCTACCAGTTCTTGCTAGGTAAATTTGAAAACTTCAAGGCAGGCAAGGGATTCCATGAATTACCAGAGGGTTTATTTGGTGAGAGACATTATTAAGAGCTATAAAAAAAGTGTGGTCTATAAACCGCACTTTTTACATATGATGGGTATGCTTGGTAATCCATTGTTCTGTTTTTTTATTTTTTTAACCAAAAATGAATAGATTCTAAGAGTGATAATCGTCAGTAAGAACCATTTGATCCAATTTCCAAATAACTGGGCGCCAGTTCCATCAAAGTATAATCGTTGACCATCGATGACAGTATGCCGGACTTTCCAATCTTGCATAAAACAAACGGCCCAAGGTGTGGCAATTCCTAGAGTTAAGGCGATGATGAAAAAAGCGACAATCGAGTGTCCGATAAAGCTGAGTAATCCACCGTCAAAATAACTTTCTTTGTTCATATAGAGTCTCCTTAGAATTTTAGGGATAAGTAAATCATTACTTTGAGGTGCTGTACCATAGGAGGAGATAGGAGTCAATATTTCTTGAAATGAGGAACTATAGTTCAAACGAAAATAGCATTCACGATTTGTCCTACTTATCTTTTTGTGTTACAATGTTAGCATGAAAACGAAAAATATCATTAAAACAGGTTTTGCATTAGTAGGCCTCGGAGCACTTGCTTTCGGAGCTAAGAAAGTAGCTGATGACCATAAACTCATGAAAACGCAGGAAGAGTTGACCGCTATTGTGCGTGACTCCTTTTCAGAGATGGGTGAGATAGCGACTCTCTATGTCCAAGTCTACGAAAGTAGCTTAGAGCGTCTCGTTGGTGGTGTCATTTTTGAAGATGGTCGTCACTATACCTTTGTCTATGAAGATGAAGATCTCATCTATGAGGAGGAAGTCTTATGATTTCTCCTAAGAGTATCGAAGAATTAGCAAATCTAGTAGAGCAGGATGGCAAGAAGGTCTTCCTTTTTGTTGCAGATTGGTGTGGCGATTGTCGTTATATCTACCCTGCCTTGCCAGAGATTGAAGAATCAAATCCAGAGTTTACCTTTATACGAGTAGACCGTGATGAGTACATGGAACTAGCTAAACTTTGGGATGTTTACGGGATTCCAAGTCTTGTTGTTTTAGACAAGGACAAGGAGATTGGCCGCTTTGTCAATCGTGACCGTAAAACCAAGGCACAAATTAACGACTTTTTAGCAGGATTAAAAATAGGAGAAAAAGAAAGAATGATTTTTTTTACATATAACAAAGAACATGTCGGTGATGTCCTTATGGTCATCGTGAAAAAAACAGTGGCGATGCCAAACTAGATGTTGAACGTAAAGGCAATGTGGCGCGTGTTTTCCTAAAGGAAACTGGTGAAACTGTTGCTTGGAATATTTTTGAAGTTTCTAGCTTATTTGAAATTGAGGAACGTGGCCAAGTATTCTTGACAGACGACCAAGTAGCTCATTTGAACCAAGAATTGCAAGCTCAAGATTTTACCGAAGAGATTATCAATGACAAGGAACCGAAATTTGTCGTTGGTGAAATTGTAGAGATGGTGGCACATCCAGATAGTGATCACTTGAACATCTGTCAAGTTGCTGTTGGGAAATGACAAAACAGTACAAATCGTTGCTGGTGCTCCCAATGCGCGTCTTGGTTTGAAAAACCATTGTAGCTCTTCCAGGAGCAATGATGCCAAAAAGGCAATCTCATCTTTCCCAGGGGAACTTCGTGGGTGAAAAAGAGCTTTTGGGTATGATGTGTAGTCCTCGTGAATTGCATTTGCCAAATGCTCCACAAAAAGCGTGGTGTCATTGAATTGTCCGAAGACCAAGTTGTTGGGAACTCCGTTCGATCCAGCCAAACATTGGACAGCTTAAATTTGTTAAGTTAGATAGGAGATAGTAAGATGGCAAAAAATGTTGTGATCACAGGTGCAACATCAGGTATTGGTGAAGCAATTGCTCGTGCCTATCTAGAAAAAGGTGAGAATATCGTTCTCACAGGACGTCGAACCGAAAGACTCCAAGCTCTCAAAAACTGAGTTCGCAGAAGCCTTTCCAAATCAAAAAAAGTCTGGACCTTTCCCTTGATGTGACCGATATGACAATGGTTAAAACTGTTTGTTCAGAAATTCTTGAAGCAGTAGGTTCGATTGATATTTTAGTTAATAATGCTGGGCTGGCTCTTGGTTTAGCACCCTATCAGGACTATGAAGAGTTGGATATGCTGACCATGCTGGATACCAATGTCAAGGGCCTGATGGCTGTTACTCGTTGTCTCTTGCCTTCTATGGTGACTGCAAATCAAGGCCATATCATTAATATGGGTTCAACCGCAGGTATTTACGCTTACGCTGGTGCAGCAGTCTATTCAGCAACCAAGGCTGCAGTCAAAACATTTTCAGATGGACTACGGATTGATACCATCGCAACGGATATCAAGGTGACAACCATTCAGCCTGGTATTGTAGAGACTGACTTTTCTAAGGTCCGTTTCCATGGAGATGAGGAACGGGCTGCAACGGTCTATCAGGGGACTTGAAGCCCTGCAGGCGCAAGATATTGCAGATGCTGTAGTTTATGTGACCAGCCAACCTCGTCGTGTGCAAATCACAGATATGACCATCATGGCCAATCAACAAGCAACTGGATTTATGATTCACAGAGATTAACATTATTTAAAAAAGTTACAAATTTTGTAACTTTTTTTGATTTCCTTCGAATAGATAAGTAGGAGGATGAAAAATGTATAATAAAATTATTCTTATTGGAAGAATCGTGGCAACACCAGAATTGCACAAAACCAACAATGACAAGTCCGTTGCACGAGCAACTATCGCAGTGAATCGTCGTTACAAAGACCAAAACGGGGAACGTGAAGCAGACTTCATCAATATTGTAGTATGGGGCAAGCTTGCTGAAACCTTGGCGAGTTATGGAAGCAAAGGCAGTCTCATTTCTGTGGATGGGGAACTTCGTACCCGTAAGTTCGAGAAAAATGGACAGACCAACTATGTAACAGAAGTTCTCTGTACGGGCTTCCAACTCTTAGAAAGTCGTGCCCAACGTGCTATGCGTGAAAATAATGCTGGACAAGACTTAGCAGATTTGGTCTTGGAAGAAGAGGAACTTCCATTTTAAAATGACAAGAGTTTGAGAATTTTCTCCAACTCTTTTTGTGCTATAAATCAGACTTTTTTTCTTGACTATTTCTGACTAAGTGATACAATAGAACTATGGTTTAGCACTCGTTCGCAAAGAGTGCTAACAATATGATTATGTTATGGAGGAAAACAGATGTTGAAACCATTAGGGGACCGTGTGGTCTTGAAAATTGAAGAGAAAGAACAGACAGTCGGAGGCTTTGTCCTCGCAAAATCAGCCCAAGAAGAAACGAAAACAGCTACAGTAGTGGCTACTGGACAAGGCGTTCGTACCTTGAGTGGTGAACTAGTTGCCCCAAGTGTAAAAGTTGGAGATCAGGTTTTGGTTGAAGCTCATGCAGGTATCGAGGTCAAAGATGGTGACGAAAAATATGTCATCGTTGGTGAAGCTAACATCTTAGCAATCGTGGAAGAATAATAGGAGGAAGTAAGTATGGCAAAAGACATTAAATTTTCATCAGATGCTCGTTCAGCTATGGTACGTGGTGTTGATATCCTAGCTGATACAGTTAAAGTAACCTTGGGGCCTAAAGGCCGTAATGTTGTTCTTGAAAAATCATTCGGCTCACCATTGATTACCAATGATGGTGTAACCATCGCTAAAGAAATCGAACTAGAAGACCATTTTGAAAATATGGGTGCCAAATTGGTGTCAGAAGTGGCTTCTAAAACCAATGATATCGCTGGTGACGGGACAACTACTGCAACAGTATTGACCCAAGCTATTGTTCGTGAAGGAATCAAAAACGTTACTGCCGGAGCAAACCCAATCGGTATCCGTCGTGGAATTGAAGCAGCGGTTTCTTCAGCTGTAGAAGCCTTGAAGAACAATGCTATTCCTGTTGCCAACAAAGAAGCTATCGCTCAGGTTGCTGCTGTCTCATCTCGTTCTGAAAAAGTTGGTGAATACATCTCTGAAGCCATGGAAAAAGTTGGCAAGGATGGAGTCATCACCATTGAAGAATCACGTGGGATGGAAACAGAGCTTGAAGTTGTAGAAGGAATGCAATTTGACCGTGGTTATCTATCACAGTACATGGTCACTGACAATGAAAAAATGGTTGCAGACCTTGAAAATCCATACATTTTGATTACAGATAAGAAGATTTCAAATATCCAAGAAATCTTGCCACTTCTAGAAAGCATTCTTCAAAGCAGTCGTCCCCCTCTTGATTATTGCTGATGACGTTGACGGTGAAGCCCTCCCAACGCTTGTCTTGAATAAGATTCGTGGAACTTTCAACGTAGTTGCTGTTAAGGCACCAGGATTTGGTGACCGTCGTAAGGCTATGTTGGAAGACATCGCGATTTTGACAGGCGGAACTGTTATCACAGAAGATCTTGGTCTTGAATTGAAAGATGCTACCATCGAAGCGCTTGGTCAAGCAGCTAAAGTGTCTGTTGATAAAGATAGTACAGTCATTGTAGAAGGTGCAGGTAATCCTGAAGCAATTGCTAACCGTGTTGCTGTCATCAAATCACAAATTGAAACAACAACTTCAGAATTTGACCGTGAAAAACTCCAAGAACGCTTGGCTAAGTTGTCAGGTGGGGTAGCAGTTATCAAGGTCGGAGCTGCGACTGAAACAGAATTGAAAGAAATGAAACTCCGCATTGAAGACGCCCTCAATGCGACTCGTGCAGCCGTTGAAGAAGGTATCGTTGCCGGAGGTGGTACTGCTCTTGTTAATGTCATCTCAGCCGTTGAAACTTTGGAATTGACAGGAGATGAAGCGACAGGGCGCAACATCGTGCTTCGTGCCTTAGAAGAGCCAGTTCGTCAAATTGCCTACAATGCAGGTTATGAAGGTTCAATCGTAATTGATCGTTTGAAGAATGCAGAGCTTGGAACAGGCTTCAATGCTGCAACAGGTGAATGGGTCAACATGATTGAAGCAGGAATTATCGATCCTGTTAAGGTTAGCCGTTCAGCCCTTCAGAACGCAGCTTCAGTAGCAAGTTTAATTCTAACAACAGAAGCAGTCGTAGCTAACAAACCAGAGCCAGCTGCACCAGCGCCAGCTATGGATCCATCAATGATGGGTGGTTACTAATACTCAATGAAAATCAAAGAGCAAACTAGGAAGCTAGTCGCAGGCTGTACTTGAGTACGGCAAGGTGAAGCTGACGTGGTTTGAATTTGATTTTCGAAGAGTATAAGAAATAAATAAAAACAGGTAGAATGAAAGATTTCTACCTGTTTCTTTTGAATTACTCAAAAAGAGGAAGCTCAGCCTCCTCTTTTTACATCTATTTAATTATGGTTTGATAACTTCAGCTCCACCCATGTATGGACGAAGAACTTCTGGAATGGTCACAGAACCATCTTCGTTTTGATAGTTTTCAAGGATAGCAGCGACTGTACGTCCAACAGCAAGTCCAGAACCATTCAAAGTATGAAGAAGTTTAACCTTACCATCGGCTTCATCACGGTAACGGATTTGGGCACGACGTGCTTGGAAATCTTCTGTATTTGAACAGCTTGAGATTTCACGGTAAGTATTTTGTGCTGGGATCCAAACTTCCAAGTCGTAAGTCTTAGCAGCTGAGAAGCCCATGTCTCCTGTAGAAAGAGCCATGACACGGTATGGAAGGTTGAGTTTTTGAAGGATATTTTCAGCGTTAGCTGTCATCTTTTCAAGTTCTTCGTATGACTCTTCAGGTTTGGCAAATTTCACCATTTCTACCTTGTGGAATTGGTGTAAACGAATCAAACCGCGAGTATCTCGACCAGCTGAACCAGCTTCAGAACGGAATGATGGGCTCATAGCAGTAAAGTAGATTGGCAAGTCTTTTCCATCAAGAATTTCATCACGGTAGTAGTTGGTCAGAGGAACTTCAGCAGTAGGAATGAGGACGTAGTTCGTATCTTTCAATTCAAACGTATCTTCTTTGAATTTTGGATATTGTCCTGTACCGAACATAGAATCATGGTTAACCATGTAAGGTGTGATGACTTCAGTGTAACCTTCTTTTCCATGCTCATCCAACATAAAGTTGTAGATGGCACGTTCCAAACGAGCTCCAAGACCTTTATAGAAGAGGAAGCGGGCACCAGTGACTTTTCCGCCACGTTCCCAGTCAAGAATGCCAAGATCTTCACCTAGATCCCAGTGAGCTTTGGTTCAAAGTCGAACTCGCGAGGAGTTCCCCAACGGCGAACTTCTACGTTATCATCTTCGTCTGCACCGATAGGCACGCTATCAGCTGGGATGTTTGGAAGAGTAGTGGTAAATTCTGTTAATTTAGCATCGATTTCTGCCAATTCAGCATCAAGAGCTTTTACCTCGGCAGAGAGGGTCTGCATAGCTGCAATCTTATCATCTGCATTTTCCTTGTTACGTTTAGCTTGTGCAATCTCAGCAGAAACTGTGTTACGTTCAGCCTTGAGGGTTTCAACCTTAACCAAGATGTCACGTCGTTTGGCATCGATTTCTTTCATCTCGTTCAAGATAGCAGCATCTACACCACGTGTAGCTAGTTTTTCTGCGACAGCATCAAAGTCTGTACGAATACGTTTGATATCTAACATATAAACTCCTTTATGAAAAAAGCACACCTGACAAAGCGTTGGAGTGGCAGGGCCACGGTTCCATCCAACTTCACAGGTGTGCACTTGATTCTGTATTTGATTTAAAACAACGGTAGAATTTCAATTAAATCTTCTATCTGCTCGCAGCACCCGCAGACTTTCTGAAAGAAGGAAGTAACCTACTTATCCGTTTCTATGATTATACTAAACTTTCTATTTTTTTGCAAATAGATTTTTAATTTTTCGGCCAATGATTTGGATTAAGGTAGGAAGTTTGACTACCTTGTCATTTCCCAGTTTTTCACGAGCTATTTTAAGAATTTTTCCAGAGTCTTTTGAGGCGAAGAGGAATTTTCCTTGATCTGTAAAGATTTCAAAATGCCGACTAACCTTGCGGCCTGAAACATTGGCTCCGATTTGATTAATGCTGGACCATGGGATTTGAATATAGTCCTCGACATTACGATCTGAGTAAAATTCTAGGGCATGATCTCCGACCAGAAATTTTCCAACCTTTCCTGTAATGGAGAGATAGGAGGTTCCAGTTGTTTGCAAGTCGACGACCTTATTGAGGGATTGTGCCATGTTTAGTCTTCCTTATTTTCACCGAAAAATGCTTGGTAGAGAGCTTTAAGGGCGGCTTTCTTGGTCTTTATGGACAACAAACATGATAGAAACTTCACTAGATCCTTGTGACATCATTTGGATGTTGATGTTGTTTTCAGATAAGGCACGAGTGGCTGTAGCAGTTACCCCGATATGACGCTTCATTTTTTCCCCGACAATCATAATGATAGAGAGGTCGTGTTCGATTTCAGCGTGGTCTACCTCTGCTTTTTGGACTAATTGACGAAGGATTTCTTCTTCCTTGATCGGAGTCAATTCTCGTGAACGTAAGATGATAGACAGGTCATCGATACCAGTTGGCATGTGTTCCCAACCAATATTAAGGTCCTCAAGGATCTGAAGAACTTTACGACCAAAACCGATTTCGCGGTTCATCAGATATTTAGACATATTAATGCTGACAAAGCCAGAATCACCAGCGATCCCAACAACTGGGAATTTGTCGCTGCTATGTTGTAGCACAATGCGAGTACCTGGGTGGTCTGGATTGTTGGTATTTTTAATGACAAGAGGAATTTTCCCACGGTAGGCTGGCAAGAGAGCTTCGTCATGGAGTACAGAGAATCCAGCATAGGCCAATTCACGCATTTCACGGTAGGTCAATTCAGGGATAGAGTGTGGCTTATGGATAATACCAGGGTGAGCTGCAAAGATTCCGTCTACATCCGTAAAGTTTTCATAGAGGTCAGCCTTGACACCAGCAGCGATGATAGAACCAGTAATATCTGATCCCCCCGCGTGAGAAGGTACAAATTTGGTCTTCTTTCGTAACACCGAAGAAACCAGGGATAACAAGAACTTCTGAACTATTATTGAGTTCTTCAATTTTGTCATAACTTGAAGGGATGATACGAGCATTTCCAGGCTCACTAGTAACTACAATTCCAGCTTCTCTTGGATGGACATAACGTGCTTCAATTCCGTTTTGATTGAAGTAAGCAGCAATTAGCTTGGCATTATTATTTTCCCCTGCAGCCAGGAAGGTATCATAGAGAAACTTATTATCTTCAATTGGAAGAGTAGCTAGAGAGCGAATGCTTTTTGAAATTTTGTCTAAAACGGCTGGTTTAAGACCTAATTCGCTAACCATAGCAGCATAGCGATCAATAATCCAGTTTTGACGTTTACTGATATCGTTACCAGCTACATAGTCACGGTAGTATTTAATCAAGGCATCTGTAACCTTAGTATCTTCAGAATTACGTTTACCAGGGGCAGATACAACCACAAAACGACGTTCTGGGTCACTTTTCACAATATTTAAAACTTTTTCTAACTGACTAGCAGAGGCAAGCGAGCTTCCACCAAATTTAACAACCTTCATAAGAACTCCTAAAGTAAGTATTTTATACGATTATAGCAGAAAGAGGGGCTTTTTCAATCTGGAAAATGTCCTATATAATTGTTTGAATGTCTCATCAGGAAAGCTTATAATAAAGGTGTAGGAGGAAAGACTCTTCCGATGAAAGGAGTTGGGAAAGATGATTAAAAGAGTGTTTTGCTTAATACTATTCCTTACCTTCGTGATGATTCCTACAAGTATTGGAGCAACTTCTCATCCTCTTCCCAGTGGTCGTTTGACCAGAGAAGAATTAGCGATCGAGTATGCTCAGGAAGGTCAGATTTCAGTTGAGAGGGCTAAAATTATCTTATCTATCGGCTTGTCAGATAGTAAGTCAAGGACTTATCGAATTCTCTCTGAAAAGATTATCGTCAATCCTAATTATGAAGCTAGAGTCAAGTTTTATTGTCGAACAGATGAAAGTGGACAATTTAGAGGAATCACGAAACTCTTAGCTACAAGTCTAGTCGACAAGGACGGGGATAAGGAAACTCCTTTTACAGGGAATCTTTTTGCCTACCTAGAAGATCCAAATCGTGTTTTTTATATGGTTTCAGGAGAATTCTACCATAAAGGATTCAACAAAGAACAGCTCTATCAGAGAGAAGGAGGGCGGAGGCTTGAAGTCATTTATGATTTCATGGATGATACAAGTACTGGTTTTCCTTTATTTTTAGAGACCAAACTAAGTTTTTAAAATCGGCCGAGACACTTTCGGTCGATTTTTCTCTTGTTTTAAAAGCCAGAAAAAGATATAATTTGGAAATAAAATAATTTAATCTTCGTTGTAAACTAAAAGGAGTGGTTATGGAACATATTCTCTATCAAGTTCAAGACGATTTAGCGATGATAACTCTGAATCGTCCCGAGGTGGCAAACGGTTTTCATATTCCTATGTGTCAAGAAATTCTAGAAGCATTGGAATTAGCTGAAAAAGATGCTTCGGTTTCGTTTGTTCTCATTAATGCTGCCGGCAAAGTCTTCTCTGTTGGGGGCGATCTAGTAGAAATGAAACGTGCTGTAGATGAGGATGATATTGCCTCCCTCACCCAAATCGCGGAGTTGGTAAATACGATTTCCTATAAGATTAAACAAATTCCTAAACCAGTCATTATGGAGGTGGATGGAGCAGTTGCTGGAGCTGCGGCTAATATGGCTTTAGCAGTTGATTTCTGTATTGCTTCTGACAAAGCTAAATTCATCCAGGCCTTTGTAGGCGTGGGCTTGGCTCCAGACGCGGGAGGTTTATTCTTGCTTACACGATCACTTGGTGCGACTCGGGCAACGCAATTAGCTATGACAGGTGAAGCTTTCACAGCAGAAAAAGCACTGGAAGCTGGAGCTGTCTATCGTCTTTGTGCTAGTGATCAATTAGAAAAGACAAGAGAGCAACTATTGAAGAAGTTGAGACGAGGTTCTTCTAACTCTTATGCTGCTATTAAGAAGTTAGTCTGGGAAAGCGAGTTTAAGCAGTGGCACGAGTACGCACAGCTAGAACTGGAATTGCAAAAATCTCTATCTTATACTGAAGATTTTAAAGAAGGTGTTCGTGCACATTCTGAAAGACGACGTCCAAAATTTATCGGAAAATAAAAAAATACTTGCACAATTCTTTGAAGTTTGATATACTTTTTATGTCAAATGTTTTGATAGTTAAACTTTTTTGATAAGGGAGGGAAGAGAATTGGACTACCAACGGATCAATGACTATTTAACATCTATTTTTAATAACGTCCTGGTGATTGAGGAAGTAAGTTTGCGAGGTAGTCGTTTCAAGGACATCTCTATCAAGGAAATGCACACGATTGATGTGATTGGTAAGTTTCCAGATGTGACACCAAGTCAAGTGTCCAAAGAGTTGATGGTAACTCTAGGAACAGTGACAACTAGCTTGAACAACTTGGAACGAAAAGGTTACATCGAACGCTTACGTTCAGATCAGGATCGTCGTGTAGTACATCTGCATTTGACCAAGAAAGGTCGACTCGTACATCGTCTCCATAAACGTTTCCACAAGGCCATGGTCGAAAGAATTATCGAAGGCATGAGCCCAGAGGAAATGGATGTCATGAGTAAAGGTTTGACCAATCTTTATCAATTTTTGGAGGATTTGAAATAATGGCTTTTGCAAAAATAAGCCAGGTTGCTCATTATGTTCCAGAGCAGATTATCACAAATGAGGATTTATCTCAGGTTATGGATACGAGCGATGAATGGATTTCAAGTCGAACTGGGATTAAGGAACGTCGCATTTCTAAGACAGAATCAACAGGAGATTTGGCAACGGCAGTTGCAAAACAACTCCTAGAGAAGTCAGGGATTTCTTCTGAAGAGTTGGATTTTATCATTCTAGCTACGATGACACCTGACTCGATGATGCCATCAACAGCCGCTCGTGTTCAGGCTAAAATCGGCGCTCACAAGGCTTTTGCCTATGACTTAACAGCTGCCTGTAGTGGCTTTATCTTTGCCCTATCAACTGCAGAGAAGTTTATCTCTTCAGGAGCTTATCGTAAGGGTCTAGTTATCGGTAGTGAAACCATGTCAAAAGCTTTAGACTGGTCGGATCGCTCAACTGCTGTCCTATTTGGAGATGGAGCTGGGGGTGTATTACTTGAGGCAAGTGACCAAGAACATTTCTTAGCAGAAAGTCTCAATAGCGATGGTTCTCGTGGGGAGTGTCTCACTTATGGACAGACAGGATTGATTTCACCATTTTCGATCCAGGAAGAACCAGATGTTTTCTTGAAAATGGATGGGAGAGCAGTTTTTGACTTTGCAATTCGAGACATGGCTAAATCTATTAAACAGACCATCGAAAAAAGTCCAATATCAGCAGATGAACTCGATTATCTCTTGCTTCATCAAGCTAATATTCGAATTTTAGATAAGATGGCTAGAAAAATCGGTGTCGATCGTGACAAGCTTCCTGCTAATATGATGAAGTATGGAAATACTAGTGCGGCAAGTATCCCGATTTTACTTTCTGAGTGTGTAGAAGAAGGGGTCATTCATTTGGATGGAAGCCAAAAAATTCTCTTGTCAGGTTTCGGTGGAGGTTTGACATGGGGCACACTTATTGTTACAATTTAGGTAATCATGTGGTGAACACATGTTATAAAAACTATTTATTTTAAAGGAGTCTATCATGGCAGTATTTGAAAAAGTACAAGAAATTATCGTTGAAGAACTTGGAAAAGATGCATCAGAAGTAACACTTGAATCTACTTTTGATGATTTGGATGCAGATTCATTGGACTTGTTCCAAGTGATCTCAGAAATTGAAGATGCTTTTGATATCCAAATCGAAGCTGAAGACAACTTGAAAACAGTTGGTGACTTGGTTGCTTACGTTGAAGAGCAAACAAAATAATTAGAATAATTGGAGAAGGAGTAGGGGAGACCCTCTCCCTCTTGTTTAGGTAATAGTTTGACGACCAAATTATAATGTAGTCGAACTATTACGTAAGCAAGACTTATGGAGGCACTATGAAACACGTATTACAGAATTATTGAATATTAAATATCCTATTTTCCAAGGTGGAATGGCCTGGGTGGCAGATGGAGACCTTGCTGGAGCTGTTTCAAAAGCTGGTGGGCTCGGTATCATTGGTGGAGGAAACGCACCTAAAGAAGTGGTTAAAGCCAACATCGATAAGATTAAATCTTTAACAGACAAGCCTTTTGGTGTCAATATCATGCTCTTGTCTCCATTTGTTGATGATATTGTTGACCTCGTTATTGAAGAAGGGGTTAAGGTAGTCACAACTGGTGCAGGAAACCCAATTAAATATATGGAGCGATTCCATGAAGCAGGAATTACCGTTATTCCTGTAGTTCCTAGTGTAGCTTTGGCTAAACGTATGGAAAAAATTGGTGCAGATGCTGTCATTGCTGAAGGTATGGAAGCCGGTGGACACATTGGTAAATTAACAACCATGACCTTGGTTCGTCAAGTTGCTGCTGCTGTTTCAATTCCTGTAATTGCTGCCGGTGGTATTGCAGACGGTGAGGGAGCTGCCGCTGGATTTATGCTTGGTGCAGAAGCCGTGCAAGTAGGAACTCGTTTTGTAGTTGCTAAAGAATCAAATGCCCATCCAAACTATAAAGCTAAAATTTTAAAAGCTCGTGATATTGATACAACGATTTCAGCACAACACTTTGGACACGCAGTTCGTGCCATCAAAAACCAATTGACTCGTGATTTCGAACAAGCTGAAAAAGATGCCTTCAAACAAGAAAATCCAGATTTGGAAATCTTTGAGCAAATGGGTGCGGGAGCTCTAGCTAAAGCTGTTGTCCATGGAGATGTGGATGGTGGTTCAGTGATGGCCGGCCAGATTGCAGGTTTGGTTTCTAAAGAAGAAACTGTTGAAGAAATCTTAAAGGATATCTACTACGGCGCAGCTGAAAAGATTCAATCAGAAGCTGCTCGTTGGGCAGGAGTTACAAGAAATGACTAAAACAGCCTTTCTATTTGCAGGTCAAGGGGCACAATACCTAGGAATGGGTCGTGAACTCTATGACCAATATGCTATCGTCAAGGGAACAATTGACCAAGCTAGCCAAGTCTTAGGCTATGACCTTCGTGATTTGATTGACAATGATGAAGCGAAGTTAAATCAGACTCGTTACACACAACCAGCTATTTAGCTACTTCCGTTGCGATTTACCGACTATTAAAGGAAAAAGGATATCAGCCTGATATGGTTGCAGGTTTGTCTCTAGGTGAATATTCTGCCCTTGTAGCTAGTGGCGCCTTGGATTTTGAAGATGCGGTAGCCCTAGTTGCTAAACGTGGGTCTTATATGGAAGAAGCAGCACCAGCAGGATCAGGAAAAATGGTGGCTGTCCTCAATACACCGGTTGAAGTGATCGAAAAAGCTTGTCAAGAAGCTTCTCAACTTGGTGTTGTAACTCCAGCCAACTACAATACGCCGAGTCAAATTGTTATTGGTGGGGAGGTAGCTGCAGTTGATCGTGCAGTTGAACTCTTGCAAAAAGCGGGAGCAAAACGTTTGATTCCGCTCAATGTTTCTGGACCTTTCCATACAGCTTTATTGGAATCTGCTAGTCAAAAATTAGCTCAAGCCCTGACAGAAGTTGAATTTTCTGACTTTGCTTGTTCACTTGTTGGTAATACAGAAGCAAAAGTCATGGAAAAAGAACGAATTGCAGAACTCTTGACTCGTCAAGTTAAGGAGCCTGTCCGTTTTTATGAAAGTATTGTAGTCATGCAAGAAGCTGGTGTCACTCGTTTTATCGAGATTGGCCCTGGAAAAGTCTTATCAGGATTCGTTAAAAAGATTGATAAAACTGCTCAACTTGCTAATGTGGAAGATCAAGCAAGTCTACAAGCACTCTTAGAAAAATAGACGAAATGGTAGAAGTTCTGAAAGGAGAAAAATGAAACTAGAACTGAAAAATGTCTTTATTACAGGCTCAAGTCGAGGAATTGGTCTTGCTATTGCTCATAAATTTGCTAGCTTGGGAGCCAATGTTGTCTTGAATAGTCGTGGTGAAATCTCCGAGGAGCTTCTAGACGAATTTAAACCATACGGGGTGAAGGTCCTTGCTATTTCTGGTGACGTCTCAGACTTCACAGATGCAAAACGCATGGTAGACCAAGCCATTGAAGAGCTGGGTTCAGTTGATGTCCTCGTTAATAATGCTGGGATTACTCAAGACACCCTCATGCTGAAGATGACAGAAGAAGATTTTGAGAAAGTCTTGAAAATCAATTTGACAGGTGCCTTCAATATGACACAAGCTGTTTTGAAACCGATGATAAAAGCTCGCGAAGGTGCTATCATTAATATGTCTAGTGTTGTTGGTCTCATGGGAAATATCGGTCAAGCCAACTACGCTGCTTCTAAGGCTGGTCTGATTGGATTTACCAAATCAGTAGCACGTGAGGTTGCCAATCGCAATGTGCGCGTCAATGCCATTGCTCCAGGAATGATCGAATCAGATATGACTGCTGTTCTATCTGATAGGTCAAAGATGCCATGTTGGCACAAATTCCGATGAAACAATTTGGCCAAGCAGAGCAGGTCGCAGAGGTCACGGCCTTTCTTGCAAGTCAAGATTATCTAACGGGACAGGTCATTGCAATTGATGGTGGACTAACCATGCAATAAGAGTTAAAATAGAGGTATGAAAATGAAACTAAATCGTGTAGTAGTAACAGGTTATGGATTGACATCTCCAATTGGGAACACACCAGAAGAATTTTGGGACAGTCTTAAAAATGGAAAGATTGGAATTGGTGAAATCACCAAATTTGATCACAGTGCTTTTGACGTTCATAATGCGGCAGAGATCCAGGATTTTCCGTTTGATAAATACTTTGTAAAAAAAGATACCAATCGTTTTGATGACTATTCTTTGTATGCCTTGTATGCAGCTCAAGAAGCAGTGAACAATGCTAATCTTGATGTAGAGACTCTTGATAGAGAACGCTTTGGTGTCATCGTTGCATCAGGTATCGGTGGGATTAAAGAAATCGAAGATCAAGTGCTTCGACTTCATGATAAGGGACCAAAACGTGTAAAACCATTGACACTCCCAAAAGCCTTGCCAAATATGGCTGCAGGAAATGTTGCTATGCGTTTTGGGGCAAATGGGATTTGTAAATCTATCAATACAGCTTGTGCTTCATCAAATGATGCTATTGGAGATGCCTTCCGTTCTATCAAGTTTGGTTTCCAAGATGTCATGCTAGTTGGGGGATCAGAATCATCTATTACTCCATTTGCGATTGCTGGTTTCCAAGCCTTAACAGCTCTTTCAACAACAGAGGATCCAACTCGTGCTTCTATTCCATTTGATAAGGATCGTAATGGATTTGTTATGGGTGAAGGATCAGGAATGTTGGTTCTTGAAAGTTTAGAGCATGCTGAAAAACGCGGAGCAACTATTCTAGCTGAAGTTGTTGGTTACGGTAACACTTGTGATGCCTACCACATGACTTCACCACATCCAGAAGGTCAAGGGGCTATTAAAGCTATCAAACTTGCCTTGGACGAAGCTGAGATTACACCAGACCAAGTAGCCTATGTCAATGCTCATGGTACCTCAACTCCTGCTAATGAAAAAGGAGAAAGTGGAGCGATTGTAGCTGTTCTTGGTAAGGAAGTACCTGTATCTTCAACTAAGTCATTTACAGGACACTTGCTCGGTGCAGCTGGTGCAGTTGAAGCCATTGCAACAATTGAAGCCATCCGTAACAACTATGTTCCAATGACAGCTGGAACAACAGAACTATCAGACTACATTGAAGCAAATGTTATTTATGGACAGGGATTGAACTGTGAAATTCCATATGCTATCTCAAACACTTTTGGATTTGGTGGGCATAATGCAGTTCTTGCTTTCAAACGTTGGGAGAATAAGTAAAAGATGAATTTAAATGAAATCAAAGACTTGATGGCGCAATTTGACCAGTCGAGCTTGAGAGAATTTTCTTATAAAAATGGAACGGATGAGTTGGTCTTCAGTAAGAATGAAGCAAAACTTGTTGCAGAAGCAAGTCCAGCACCTCAACCTGTGATTCCAGCAACTGCACCTACAGCTGCACCACAAGCTCCAACTTCAACACCAGCTGTAGAAGCAGTTTCAGAAACAAGCGCTACCGAATCTGTAGCTGAAGGAGATCTAGTAGAGAGTCCACTTGTCGGAGTTGCTTACTTGGCTGCGGGACCAGACAAACCTAATTTTGTTTCAGTTGGTGATACTGTTAAAAAAGGGCAAACCTTGGTCATCATCGAAGCCATGAAAGTCATGAACGAAATTCCAGCACCTAAAGATGGTGTTGTAACAGAAATTCTAGTTGAAAATGAAGAAATGGTTGAGTTCGGGAAAGGCTTGGTACGTATCAAATGATTGATATTCAAGGAATTAAAGAAGCTTTGCCTCACCGCTATCCTATGCTCTTAGTGGATCGTGTTTTGGAAGTTAGTGAAGATACAATTGTTGCCATTAAAAATGTAACGATTAACGAACCTTTCTTCAACGGACACTTTCCAGCCTACCCTGTAATGCCAGGTGTCTTGATCATGGAAGCTTTGGCACAAACAGCGGGTGTTTTGGAATTATCAAAGCCTGAGAACAAAGGGAAGCTGGTTTTCTACGCTGGTATGGACAAAGTGAAATTTAAAAACAAGTTGTTCCTGGTGATCAGCTTGTCATGACAGCAACTTTTGTCAAACGTCGTGGCACAATCGCCGTAGTAGAAGCGAAGGCAGAAGTAGATGGTAAGCTTGCAGCAAGCGGTACTCTGACCTTTGCTATTGGAAACTAGGGAGGTTTTCCATGTTTCGTAAGATTTTAATTGCCAATCGTGGTGAAATCGCTGTTCGTATTATTCGTGCGGCACGAGAGTTAGGAATTGCAACAGTCGCTGTTTATTCAACTGCTGATAAGGAAGCTCTTCACACGCTTTTGGCTGATGAGGCTATCTGTATCGGCCCTGGGAAGGCTACAGAATCTTATCTGAACATCAATGCCATCCTTTCAGCTGCGGTCTTGACTGAAGCTGAAGCCATTCACCCTGGATTTGGTTTTTTAAGTGAAAATTCCAAATTTGCAACCATGTGTGAAGAAGTTGGTATCAAATTTATCGGACCATCAGCTCGTGTCATGGATATCATGGGAGATAAAATTAACGCCCGTGCTCAAATGATTAAGGCAAACGTGCCTGTCATTCCAGGATCAGATGGAGAAGTTCATACTGCAGAAGAGGCTCTTGCTATTGCTGAAAAAATTGGTTATCCAGTTATGCTGAAAGCTTCAGCTGGAGGTGGTGGAAAAGGGATTCGTAAGGTTGAAAAAGCAGAAGATCTCGTGTCAGCCTTTGAAACAGCCTCTAGTGAAGCCAAAGCCAACTTTGGTAATGGAGCGATGTACCTAGAGCGTGTGATCTATCCTGCTCGCCATATTGAAGTACAGATTCTTGCCGACCAAATGGGACATGTTATTCACTTAGGTGAGCGTGATTGTTCGCTGCAACGGAATAACCAAAAGGTTTTAGAAGAGAGTCCTTCGATTGCTATTGGAAAAACCCTTCGTAATGAAATTGGTGCAGCGGCAGTACGTGCAGCGGAGTCTGTAGGCTACGAAAACGCTGGTACCATTGAATTCTTACTAGATGAAGCAAGTGGTAAATTCTACTTTATGGAGATGAATACGCGTATCCAAGTAGAACATCCAGTAACCGAATTTGTTTCTGGTGTGGATATTGTCAAGGAACAAATCCGTATCGCAGCAGGTCAACCATTGACCTTTGAAGCAAGAAGATATTGTTCTAAAAGGACATGCCATTGAGTGCCGTATCAATGCAGAAAACCCAGCCTTTAATTTTGCACCAAGTCCAGGTAAGATTACCAATCTTTATCTACCAAGTGGTGGTGTGGGCTTGCGTGTGGATTCAGCAGTCTATCCTGGTTATACCATTCCGCCATACTATGATAGTATGATTGCTAAAATTATTGTTCATGGTGAAAATCGTTTTGATGCACTTATGAAAATGCAACGAGCTCTTTATGAACTCGAAATTGAAGGGGTGGTCACCAATGCTGATTTCCAACTTGATCTGATTTCAGATCGTCGCGTGATAGCAGGGGACTACGACACCTCATTCTTGATGGAAACTTTCTTACCACACTATCAAGAAAAAGAATAATGTAATACTCTTCGAAAATCTCTTCAAACTGCGTCAGCTTCGCTTTGGATTATATATGTGACTGACTTCGTCAGTCTTATCTACAACCTCAAAGCAGTGCTTTGAGCAACCTGCAGCTAGCTTCCTAGTTTGCTCTTTGATTTTCATTGAGTATAAGAATAGTATAAGACTGAAAAGGGGGATGTATGGCTCTATTTAGTAAAAAAGATAAATATATTCGAATCAATCCCAATCGTTCGACTGTAAATCAACCTCAGATCAAGCCAGAGGTTCCAGATGAGCTCTTCTCCCAATGTCCAGGTTGCAAATATACGATTTACCAAAAGGACTTGGGGAGTGAGCGGATATGCCCTCACTGTGGCTATACCTTCCGTATTTCAGCTCAAGAGCGTTTAGCTTTAACCATTGATATGGGTACGTTTTTGGAAATGTTTAAAGGGATTGAGACTCAGGATCCTTTGAATTTTCCAGGCTATCGTAAAAAATTGACTTTGATGCGTGAAAAGACAGGTCTTGATGAGGCTGTTGTAACAGGAACAGCTTTGATTAAGGGAGAGAAGGTTGCCCTTGGCATCATGGATTCTAACTTTATTATGGCGTCAATGGGGACAGTTGTTGGTGAGAAAATCACTCGCTTGTTCGAATATGCGACCGCTGAAAAATTACCTGTCATATTGTTTACAGCTTCTGGTGGAGCACGAATGCAGGAAGGAATCATGAGCTTGATGCAGATGGCCAAAATCTCTGCCGCAGTCAAACGTCATTCCAATGCAGGTCTCTTTTATCTGACAATCCTTACAGACCCGACGACTGGAGGAGTAACAGCTTCCTTCGCTATGGAAGGGGATATCATCTTGGCAGAACCCCAAAGTTTGGTAGGTTTTGCTGGACGCCGTGTGATTGAAAATACGGTAAGGGAAGACTTACCAGAGGATTTCCAGAAGGCAGAGTTTCTTCTAGAGCATGGCTTTGTAGATGCAATTGTAAGACGGCGAGAATTGCCAGATATGATTGCTCGATTAGTAAGGTTGCATAAGGGGGATCGTTGATGAATATAGCGAAAATCGTCAGAGAAGCACGTGAACAAACCCGCTTAACTGCCTTGGACTTCGCAACAGGAATTTTTGATGACTTTGTAGAGCTACATGGGGATCGCTCCTTCCGTGATGATGGTGCTATTATTGGTGGTATCGGTTGGTTGGGAGACCAAGCAGTGACTGTTGTTGGAATCCAAAGGTAAAAGTTTACAAGATAATCTTAACCGTAACTTTGGTCAACCTCATCCTGAAGGTTATCGAAAAGCCCTTCGTTTGATGAAGCAAGCAGAAAAGTTCGGTCGTCCAATTGTAACCTTTATCAATACTGCTGGTGCCTATCCTGGTGTAGGTGCAGAAGAACGTGGTCAAGGTGAAGCCATTGCTCGCAATCTCTTTGAAATGAGTGATTTAAAAGTTCCCATCATTGCGATTATTATCGGTGAAGGTGGATCTGGTGGAGCTCTAGCTCTAGCAGTAGCTGACCGTGTTTGGATGCTAGAAAACTCTGTCTATGCAGTTCTCAGTCCCGAAGGCTTTGCTTCTATCTTGTGGAAAGATGGCACGCGTGCCATGGAAGCAGCTGAGTTGATGAAAATCACCTCGTATGAGTTGTTGGATATGCAAGTTGTTGATAAGGTCATCTCTGAGGTGGGTCTATCAAGTAAAGATCTGATCAAGCAAGTGAAAGAACAACTTCAAGCGGAACTCGATGCACTTGGTAAACTTCCGCTAGCCCAACTTATTGAAGAGCGTTATCAACGCTTTAGAAAGTATTAAAAAGAAAGCTAGAACTAAAAACGGTTCTAGCTTTTTGGTTTCTCTCAAAAATTCATTTCAGGATTAATAATTGATAGTTGAGGAAATGGAACTGAGGGGCGTTAAAAAAGATGTATATTTTATAATAAGGAATGATAATCTATAAGTGCTACAGAGAATAGATTAATACTCAATGAAAATCAAAGAGCAAACTAGGAAGCTAGCCGAAGGCTGTACTTGAGTACGGCAAGGTGAAGCTGACGTGGTTTGAATTTGATTTTCGAAGAGTATAAGTTTTTATAGATTTTATGCTGTGCTAGGTCAGTATATAACTGATAAACTGAATAGGGAGTTGTTAATTTTTCCCTCCATCAAGGTAATTTTAATTTTTTTAAGGAATGAGTATGAAAAAACTTTGGCATTTGGGAGTCTATATCTTACTGGTATTTCTATCGGTTTATCTACCAGAGTTAGGGATTATGCATCTAACTAAGTTTTTAGAATGGGGGATAGATGGCTATTATAGCATTTCAGCAGTTGGGGAAGTAACTCTTTTAGTTATGTTTGTTTGCTGGTTGAAAAAGAAAAAGATGCTCTATATTTTTGAAACAAAGGGCTCGAAGAAGTCAAGATTCTTTTACCTTGTATTTGCTCTAGTGGCTACTTATTTTGATCGTCAATTGGTGGATGCTTTTCAGTTACAGTTTCATCACTTCATTGATAACAAGTATATCTTTCAAGACCTTCTTTCAGCCTTGTATTCAAATGGACAACCAACTTTTCTATCAACTGTTCTTAAGTTTAGTTTAATAGTAGTCGTCGCACCTATATTGGAGGAGATAGTTCTGAGAGGATATTTTATGAATACCTTCTTTCCAAACTCTAAGTATTATCTGGATGTTATCTTATCAGCCCTTATCTTTGGAATCAGTCATTTGGTGTTTTCCCATCGAGATCCCATCAGTTTGATCATTTATAGTTTAGGAGGCCTTTTTTTTGTCCCTGGTCTACCGTTGGAAAAAGAATCTAAAAATCACAATCCTTTGCCATAGTTTTTTCAACTTTCTCACTTATGCCAAGCCCATCTGGATATTTGTTTATAATTATGTCTATTACCACTTTTTTAGATAGTGGAAGGCAAAGAAAAAAGTGTTTGATCTGAGTCAAACACTTTTTCTATATTATTTAATCTTCTTCTGTCACAAATTGACTGAGGAGTCCATTGATGAAACGGGCTGACTTTTGATCTGAAAAGCTCTTAGCAAGCTCAATAGCTTCGTTAACAGCTACGAGCTGAGGAGTATCAAATGAAGTGATTTCAAAAACTCCTAGGCGTAGTAAATTCTTTTCTACCAAAGTCAGACGATCGATGGTCCAACCAGTTTTCAAATGTTGAGTAATTTGTTTGTCCAGATCATCCTTTTTAGCTTGGACACCAGAAACGAGCTCTACAAGGAAGTTAGGAAGTTGTACGTCTGTATCTTCGCGATCATGTGTGTAGGCGAAGCGACAAGCAGTTTCTAAATCTGAACCATATTCAAGACTCATCAAGGCTTGGAAAGCACACTTACGTAGTTCACGTCTAGATTCTAATAATGGACTAGTCATTGAGGAAGTCCTCGTCGAATAAGTCTTTCAATTCTGGTTTTGGTGTTTTATCTGGAACGATACCTGCAACGTGAATGTTGACAGCAGAGATTTCAACATCAGCCATGTTACGGACAGCATCCTTAACAGCTTTCTGGATAGCCATAGCAACCTTAGGAACTTTGACACCGTACTCTAGGTAGAGGTAGATATCAGCTGTGAGTTCATCGTTTGCTTCTTTTAGATATACGCCACGACCAAGAGAAAGTTTTGAAAGGGTGTCAGATACTGATTTGTTTGAAAAAGAGTGTACGCCTTCAACTTTCGCAGTTGCAATAGCAATGATTTTTTCAAGTACACGTGGGGCGATGACGATTTCGCCAAGTTGTTCTTCAATTCCCATAGAATGACCTCTTTCTAGTTTCTAGAGATTAGGCGCGAGAAACGTAAGTTCCTTCTGCAGTGTTGATAATCAATTTTTGACCTGCTTCGATGAAGTCTGGAACGTTCACGACAAGACCAGTTTCCATTGTTGCTGGTTTACCAGAACCTGTAACAGTAGCACCTTTGATAGATGGTTGTGTTTCAGCAACTGTCAATTCAACAGTAGTTGGTACAGTTACACCGATTACTTCAGTTCCGTAGAATTGGATTTTTACATCTGAGTTTTCAAGGATGTAAAGCAATTCGTTTTCAACATTCACAACAGGAATTTCGTATTGGTCATAAGTTTCTGTGTTCATGAAGTAAGCTGTGTCGTCCATTTTATACAAGTATTGAGCTGGAACTGTTTCGATGATTGCTTGCTCAAATTTTTCTTCTGGGCGGTAGCTTGTTTCAAAAGTTGAACCAGTGCGGACATCACGCAATTTCATACGCATGATAGTGTTTCCTTTACCTGGTTTGTGGTGGCTAGCTTCCAAAACGCGGATCAATTTTCCTTCAGCTGTTTCAAAAGTCATACCAGCCTTTAGTTTACTTGCTTCAATCATGTTTTTACCTCTTTTATAAATATTATTACTCTTCATTCTACCATAAAATCTTCTGGAAATAAAGCCAAAATAGTTATTGGGAGATGGTAGAGGAGAAAAAGAATATTGCCTAGTCAGGTGGAGTGGTTAATGTTAAATAGTATCCACTATATTTCTTCTCATACTCAATGGAAATCAAAGAGCAAACTAGGAAGCAAGCCGCAAGCTGCTCAAAACACTGTTTTGAGGTTGTGGATAGAACTGACGAAGTCAGTAACCATATATATGGTAATGTGGCGCTGACGTGGTTTGAAGAGATTTTCGAAGAGTATTATATTTCAAAAGGCCGAAGTAAGCTTACTCCGACCTGTTAGTATTGTCTTAAAAAGATTGATTTTTATTCTGGTTCTACCAAAATTTTAATTTGTGACTTATCTTGAGTTAATTCGATAAAGCCTTCTTCGACGATATTTTCCAATTTAATTTTCTTAGTAACTAATTTTTCAGCAGAGAAGTAGCCTTGTTCCATCAATTCTAATACTTTAGGGAAGATATGACGATAAGCAATGATTCCTTTTAGTGTCTTTTCTTGGATTGCAAATTCATTCGGATTAATATTTGCTTCTCGTTCCCAGATAGAGACAACCATACACTCACCTGCCTTATGTACTGCGGCTAGAGCTTGCCCTAAAACTACTGGCACACCCGTTACTTCATAAGAAACATCTACACCACCGTTTGTTAAACGATGAATAGCTTCAACAGCTGTTTCACCCTCTTCCGAACGGACAACGATAGCTCCTAACTCTTCAGCTTTTGCTTGACGTTCAGGTGATAGTTCAACAGCATAAATCTTAGAAGCACCCGCTGCACGAAGGGCTTCTACAATTAAGAGACCAATCGGACCTAAGCCAAAGACAGCAGCAGTATCACCAGTTTTTAGTGCTGATTGACGAACTGCATAAACTGCAACAGCAGCTGGCTCAGTGAGAGCAGCTTGCTCATAGCTTAAGCTATCTGGAATGACATGTACTAAGTCACCGTCTAAAACACAATATTTGGCAAATCCACCGTCTGCAGCTAAACCAACAAAATTAAGGTTTGGATCCAAATTATAATTACCAACTAAGTTATTCTTAGCTAGAATCGGTTCTACAGCAACACGATCACCAATTTTAACACGAGTAACATCGCTTCCGACTTCTACAATTTCACCAGAAAATTCATGTCCCAGTGTTACTGGTGCTTTTTGACCAGAATAGACATGTTCTTCTGTTGGGATGAAGATAGGGCCATCTAAAAATTCGTGGAGGTCAGTACCACAAATTCCTGTGAATTTAACAGCAACTTTTACTTGGTGCGGAAGTACCTCAGGGACTTCTACTTCTTGAATACGAACATCTTTTGCTGCATGCCAGCGAGCTGCTTTCATTGTAGCCATATGAATAACTCCTTATTGTTGCGATTTTTAGTTTTCCTTTTAGGAAACTTTACATGTAATATTGTAAACGCTTTCTTTATATTTGTCAAGAAAAACCAACCTCAGGGCTGGTTTCTTTTACATATTAATCTTCTTTCAACTTAGCCAATTCTTGGGCAAGTAGCTTGAGGGCGACTTGTGGGTTGGCTTGGCCTTTGGTTGCTTTCATGAGGAATCCTGTGAAGGCTTTGTCAGCGTTACGTTTTCCTGACTTGAAGTCGGCAACAGCAGCTTCGTTATCTGCAAAGACTTGGTGGATAATTGGAATCAAGATTTCTGGATCTGAGATTTGAACCATACCTGCTTTCTCCACGTATTCACGCGCACCTCCACCATTTTTAGCCAGGTGGACAAAGACTTTCTTGGCAATCTTAGACGAGATAGTGCCGTCTTCGATGATGGCAATCATTTCAACCAAGTTTTCTGGTGTCAATTCGATTTGTTCCAGTGTTTTGCCTTCGGCATTCAAGAATTGAGCAACTTCCCCTTGGAGCCAGTTAGAGACTTGTTTAGCATCGCCACCGAGGGCAACAGCTTTCTCAAAGAAGTCAGAAGTGACTTTATTAGCAGTCAACTGACTAGCATCGTAGTCTGATAAACCAAGGTCAGATACATAACGCGCACGGCGTTCTTTGGAAACTCTGGCAACTCTGTACGCATTTCCTCAATCCACTCGTCTGAGATTTCAAAGAGTGGTAGGTCGGGTTCTGGGAAGTAGCGATAGTCTGCAGCACCTTCCTTGACACGCATGAGGATAGTTGCTTTGTTGGCTTCATCGTAACGGCGTGTTTCTTGGCGGATTTGACCACCTGAGCGTAGGATTTCAGCTTGACGTTGGACTTCGTATTCAAGACCTTTGCGAACGTTTGAGAAGGAGTTGAGGTTTTTCAACTCTGTCTTGGTACCGAATTTCTTTTGACCATAAGGACGAAGGGAGATGTTGGCATCCACACGCATCGAACCTTCTTCCATCTTAACGTCAGAGATACCAGCGTATTGGATCACTTCCTTGAGGGCTGTTAGATAAGCGTAGGCTTCTTCTGGTGAGCGCATGTCGGCTTCAGATACAATCTCAATCAATGGCACGCCTTGACGATTAAGGTCGACATAAGAGAAACCATCAGTACCGTGGGTGTTCTTACCAGCGTCTTCCTCTAGGTGAGCACGCTCGATACCGATTTTCTTAGTTGTTCCGTCTTCTAGTTCCACTTCAATCCATCCATTGTAACCAATTGGCTCATCGAATTGAGAAATTTGATAGCTTTAGGATTGTCAGGATAGAAGTAGTTTTTGCGATCAAAGTGCATCTTCTTATGGATGTCCATGTTGAGGGCAAGAGCTGCCTTGATACCAGAATCGACAACACCCTTATTGAGAACTGGCAGTACGCCAGGGAAAGACCAGTCAATCACGTTAGTGTTGGCGTTTTGGTCATTTCCGAAGTGGGCAGAAGTAGGTGAGAAGATTTTTGAATTGGTGTTGAGCTCTACGTGGACTTCAAGTCCAATGACTGTTTCAAAGTTCATTAGTTGTCACCTCCAAAAATCACGGGTTGTTGTTTGTGGTAGTCTGTTGTTGCCTCGAAAGCAGCAGCAGCTTGGTAAATGGTTTCCTCAGAGTACTTAGGACCAATCAATTGTAGACCGACAGGTAGACCTTGAGCGAATCCAGCAGGAATCGAAATTCCTGGGAGACCTGCCAAGTTTACAGGTATAGTCAAGAGGTCAGCCAAGTACATGGCAACTGGGTCATGGTTGAGTGAGTCTAAGTCATAAGCAACACTTGGAGCAGTTGGACCCAAAATCAAGTCATAATCCGCGAAGACTTTTTCGAAATCTTGAATGATGAGGGTACGGACTTGTCCAGCTTTCTTGTAGTAGGCATCGTAGTAACCTGATGAAAGGCTGAAAGTACCTAGCATGATACGACGTTTCACTTCTTCACCGAAACCTTGGCTACGGCTGTTTACATAGATTTCATCAAGGTTGGTTGCATCTTCTGCGCGGTAGCCGTAACGGATACCGTCAAAACGTTGCAAGTTTGATGAAGCTTCAGATGAAGCGATGATGTAGTAAACGGCAACTCCGTATTTAGAGTGAGGAAGGCTGACTTCTTCGATGATAGCACCAAGTTTTTCAAAGTGTTTAGCGGCGTTCAGAATGGTTTCCTTAACCTCTGGGTCAATTCCTTCTCCAAGGTATTCCTTAGGCAAAGCGATTTTCATACCCTTGATGTCTTGGCCAATTTGAAGTAAAGTCGGCAATGCGGACTGGAGCAGAAGTAGAGTCTTTTGCATCTTCGCTGGCAATAGCATTGAGCAAGAGGGCATTTTCCTTAACAGTTGGAGCAAAAGGTCCAATTTGGTCTAATGAGCTACCAAAGGCAATGAGACCGAAACGTGAAACTGTTCCGTAAGTTGGTTTGAGACCAACAATCCCGTTAAAGGCAGCAGGTTGGCGGATAGAACCACCAGTATCAGAACCAAGTGATAAACGGACTTGTCCAGAAGCTACAGCTGCAGCTGAACCACTTGATGATCCACCAGGAACCTTGCTGTGGTCCCAAGCATTTTTGGTTGCACCGTAGTAAGAAGTCTCACCTGATCCACCCATGGCAAATTCGTCCATGTTAGTTTTCCCAACAACGATCAAGCCCTTAGATTTTGCATTGGCAACAGCTGTAGCATCAAAGATAGGCTCGTAGTTATAGAGCATTTTTGAAGCTGCTGTTGTTAAGAGACCATCTGTAGAAATGTTATCCTTAACAGCCAGGGGAATTCCAGAAAGAACATTGTCAGCATCGATTCCAGCTTCATCAATAGCTTTAGCCTGAGCAAGAGCTTGATCTTCAGCGATTGTAACAAAAGAATTGAGGGCTTCCTCGCGAGACTTGATATCTTCAAGAGTTGCTTGTGTCAACTCAGTTGCTGAAATTTCCTTAGAAACAAGGAGATTGTGCAAGTCTTCAATCGTTTTATTGTTAAAAGTCATTAGGCATCTCCTCCATCATCCAGGATAGCTGGTACCTTGATATAGTAGTTATCTTTTTCAGGTACATTTTTAAATAAGCGGTCACGGTCAGTTCCTTCTTCGGCTACGTCTGGGCGAAGAACGGTCTTGCGATCTGCCATGGTAGTCGTTGGTTCAACACCAGTAGTGTCGACTTCGCCCAGCAATTCGACCATATCAACAATCTTAGACAAGGTAGTCGCAAAGGCAGCAGTTTCTTCTTCTGAGAATTTTAATTTGAAAGATTGGCAACGTGTGTTACCTCTTCTTGCGTAATTTTCATCTGATATCCTTTCGTGAAATGATGATTATTTATCTGTTCTATTTTACCATATTTTCCTATAAATAAGGGAGGTAAAGCTGAAAAAAGACATCTGGCAAGTCAAGAAAGAGATTTTTAAAGAGACAAAAAAATAGCCGTCCTAACTTTGGCGAGTTAACGAGCTATTTTTTAGTTATGTAATTACAGCCATCGTCTTAAACGGCTCTGTGGGGTGTTGTTGTCGCAACACCTTTTTCTATATTCATTGCAACATTTACTTTAAAAATTGCAAGGGGAGTAGGATGGTTAGCACCTAAGTGGGGCAATAGTTGAATAGTAGGCATTAAAATTGCTAGATAGTTTTTGTTTGTTGTTGATTAGCAAACTAAGATTCTTTGATTTTAATATGCACTCTTTTGGTATTCATTCCATAAATCCTGAAGTTCATCTGCATTTTCTAAGACATATTGCCTTATCATTTTTAGGTCTTTTGCTTTTGCTTTACCATCTCTCAGTTCACCGTTCAGAAACATTGAATCCACTTCTTTTCCGTGGATATAAAAGTGAATATGCGCTTTTTGACCTTTATGGTTATGTTCGTTAGGATGAATTTCAATACCATACTTTTATACTCAATAAAAATCAAAGAGAAAACTAGAAAGCTAGGCACAGGCAGTACTTGAGTACGACAAGCCGACGCTGACGTGGTTTGAATTTGATTTTTGAAGAGTATTAGGAAAGAATATTTAGGCATGTAGTAGTCCCACGTAGTCCTTCCATGTTTCAAGGTAGTTATCGCGATTTAACTCAATTTGCTTTTGAGCAAAACGAATGTCATAGTCTGCCAAGTCCAAATTTTCTAATACTTCTCCAGTTAGAATACTAAAGGTTCCAATTAATTCATCGTCATCATACATGCGTAAAATAGGGTTGCTTGGATTCTTGTAAATATCATCTTTTGTCACTTCTAAATTAGTTACACCAAATTCCTTGAACATGAGTGCTTCTCCTTTTTCTTTTATTATATCATTTTTGCTAGAATTGTCACGGTTTTCGATATATTTGACTACAAGGAATAGCTTTTATTCAAGTATAGTCTAAGTATAGTCTAACATAAAATAGAAATTGAAAAAAATGGCAAAATCCGATATAATGGAGTGTTGAAAGGAATGGTAAAATCCAATGTAGAAATCATTCTTAGTTATTGAAACAAGAAAAATAGAGAATCAAAGAAAGAGAACTTATGAATATTCAAGAAGAAATTAAGAAACGTCGTACCTTTGCCATCATCTCTCACCCGGACGCGGGGAAAACAACCATTACTGAGCAGTTGCTCTACTTTGGGGCGAGATTCGTGAGGCTGGTACCGTAAAAGGAAAGAAAACTGGGACTTTTGCCAAGTCTGACTGGATGGATATCGAGAAGCAGCGTGGGATTTCCGTTACTTCATCTGTTATGCAATTTGACTACGACGGCAAGCGCGTGAATATCCTAGACACACCAGGGCACGAGGACTTCTCAGAAGACACCTATCGTACCTTGATGGCGGTGGATGCTGCTGTTATGGTCGTGGACTCTGCCAAGGGTATCGAGGCTCAAACCAAGAAATTGTTTGAGGTCGTGAAACACCGTGGCATTCCAGTCTTTACCTTTATGAACAAGCTAGACCGTGACGGTCGTGAGCCACTGGACCTCTTGCAAGAATTAGAAGAAGTCTTGGGCATTGCGAGCTATCCGATGAACTGGCCAATCGGGATGGGGAAAGCCTTCGAAGGCTTGTATGATCTTTATAACCAACGCTTGGAACTTTACAAGGGGGATGAGCGTTTTGCTAGCCTAGAAGATGGAGACAAGCTTTTTGGAAGCAATCCTTTCTATGAGCAAGTCAAAGACGATATTGAGCTTTTAAATGAAGCTGGGAATGAGTTTTCAGAGGAAGCAATCCTTGCTGGAGAATTGACGCCTGTCTTCTTCGGTTCAGCCCTGACAAACTTTGGTGTGCAGACCTTCCTTGAAACCTTCCTCAAGTTTGCTCCAGAACCACATGGGCATAAGAAAACAGATGGCGAAATTGTGGATCCTTACGACAAGGATTTCTCAGGATTTGTCTTTAAAATCCAAGCCAACATGGACCCTCGTCACCGTGACCGTATTGCCTTTGTCCGTATCGTGTCAGGTGAATTTGAGCGTGGGATGAGTGTTAATCTGCCTCGTACTGGTAAGGGGGCTAAACTGTCTAATGTCACTCAGTTTATGGCGGAAAGTCGTGAGAATGTGACCAATGCCGTGGCAGGTGATATTATTGGAGTTTACGATACCGGTACTTATCAGGTTGGGGATACTTTGACAGTTGGAAAAAACAAGTTTGAATTTGAACCGCTGCCAACCTTTACTCCTGAGATTTTCATGAAAGTTTCTGCTAAGAATGTTATGAAGCAAATCCTTCCACAAGGGAATCGAGCAATTGGTGCAAGAAGGAGCTATTCAGCTTTATACCAACTACCAAACAGGTGAATATATGTTGGGTGCCGTTGGTCAATTGCAGTTTGAAGTCTTCAAACATCGTATGGAAAATGAGTACAATGCAGAAGTGGTTATGAGCCCAATGGGTAAAAAGACCGTTCGCTGGATCAAGCCTGAGGACTTGGATGAACGGATGTCATCTAGTCGTAATATCTTGGCCAAGGACCGTTTTGACCAACCAGTCTTCCTCTTTGAGAATGACTTTGCCCTCCGTTGGTTTGCGGACAAGTATCCAGATGTAGAGTTGGAAGAGAAGATGTAAATTGTTACAAATGACTAGCAACATAAAGTTGCTGTCATTTGACGGTAACCGCTATGGCGGTTTACCTAAACGCTTCACTAGGAAAAATCCACGAATGGTATCGATTCGTGGATTTTTCCGTCGTAATGGTAAGGAAGCGGTCTAGCTACCTGCCTTACTAACTGCGTTTGGCAAATGAAATTGATTTGCTAAACTCCGTGTCGTAGTTCAGTAAATTTATGTGGTTGTATAACAATCTAAGTAACTAACGCCAAGTTTCTATAGAACTTGGCTAGGCGCTCCACTAGTAAAGTTTTACGAATATTATCGATTCGTAAAACTTTACATCGTGATGGGTAGAAAGTGGCCTGATTGCCTTACTAACTCATCGACGAAAAATAATCGTTTTCTCCTCTTCGTGTCGTAATCTATCAATTGGTAACCGTTAAGGCGATTTGCCTAAACGCTTCACTAGGCAAAACCCGCGAATGGTTTTGATTCGTGGATTTTTCCGTCGTAATGGCAAGGAAGCAAAGTGTCTGCCTATCTCACTAACTTCGTTTGGCAAATATGATCGATTTGCTAAACTCCGTGTTGTAGTGTAACAATCGGTAACCGCTATGGCAGTTTGCCTAGTAACAGAAAGGAAGCGGTCTAGCTGCCTGCCTTTCTAACTGCGTTTGGCAAATAGAATTGATTTGTAAAACTGTGTGTCCTAATGAAAAAAGAGTGCCTGAGTTGGTAACTTACCTTAAAACTATTGCAAAAAGCCAAGAAAATCCCTTCCTTGGCTTTTGTTGTAGCTTGCTATTCAAAATTTTCCTAATTTTCCTAAAACTCCGTCCCGATTTGGGACGGAGTTTAGGAGGTCTTTTAGGTCGCTAATCGGTAAACAGCTTCAGCATAGATATCCATAGCATGATAGAGATCATCTAAGATAGCATATTCATTTGCTTGGTGTTCTGTTTGCTCTCTTCCTGGGAAGAGGGCACCAAAAGCGACACAGTTTGGCATGGTACGTGCAAAGGTTGCGCCGCCAGATGATAGAGCGGGACTATTGTCACCAGTTTTTTCTTCATAAACCTGCATGAGTGTAGTGACGAGCATACTATCTCTTGCAACGTAAAGTGGTGCTAGGTAGTCAAATTCTTGGTAGCTAAGTTGGTAAGATTTTGCACAATCTATCAGCTGATTGACAAGGGCATCCTTGTCTGCAAGGACTGGGATTCGGATATCAATTCGAATCTCAGAACTTTCGGGAGTAATGGTTAAGGCGGCCACATTAAAGGATAAATGTCCAGAAGGCTGGTCGCTGATATCACCAAAGATTCCTTTTCCTTGACCATCTTGACCAACTTCTTTGGCAAGAAATGTAAGTGCAGGATGGGATTGAATGGAATCAAGTACGGTGGCTAATCGAATGACTGCATTAATCCCTTGGCTAGCATCCTTGGCATGCTTAGATAGTCCTAGAACAGTAAGAGACTGATCATTTTGTTGATAATCGTAACCAGCAGATATTAGCCCTTCTTGGAGTTGTTCCATAAGTGGTCCTTGATAAGTTGCCTTATCAGGTACGACATTAAAAGCTCCACCTATATCTAAGGCGAGTTGTTCTGATCCAGGTCCATGAAGTTTGACCTGAAGGAGCCCTTTTTCTGCATAGGTTAATGGGAATGATGAGTCAGGAGCAAATCCCATGCTGGCCTGTTCTTCAATGGCATTATATCTTACCATACAACGCCAAAGAGTTTCCTCATCAGTACCAAATATGAAACGAACCCGTTTTTTGAATTGAATTCCTTGGTCAAGCAAGCTTTTGACTGCGTAAAGGGCTGCAAGAGAAGGTCCTTTATCATCCTGCGCACCCCGACCATAAATCCGTCCATCTCTGATACTAGCTTCAAATGGAGGAGTTTCCCAGTCTGTCAAATCGCCTGCAGGAACGACATCTAGGTGGCAGAGGATAGCAAGGAGATCCCCCTCACCAACTTCTGCATAACCATAATATCCTTGAGGATCCAGATAGGTTTTAAAACCAAGTTCTTGACACAAGTCCAGAGTTTTTTTCAGGATATCTTGAATGGCTTGACCAAAGGGAGTGCCATTTTCACCTTCATTGAGAACAGAAGGATAAGAGATGATTGTTTTCAAACTTTGAAGAAAATCATCTTTGATTGATTCTGTAATATTATAGGATTTCATCCGTATTTCCCTCTTTACTATAAGAATGGCACTAAGGTACCTAAGATAAGAAGTAGAATACTTGCAACGACAATGACGATGACAAGTTTTCCGACAAATTTCCACCAAGTTCCAAGGCTGACACGACCAAGAGCAAGAGCACCCATAACAATACCTGAAGTAGGAGTCACAAGGTTAAGGACACCAGATGCAGATTGGTAGGCAGTGACGATAAGGCTTGCTTTAACATTAACGAACTCTCCAAGAGGAGCCATGATACCCATAGTTGCACTAGCAAGACCAGATGAAGAAGGAATGAGGAAGGACATAGGTAGGTAGAAGATATAGGTCAATACGATGAAGATTTGAGGAGAAAGACCTTGAAGGCCAACTTCACCCCAGTGTAGGATGGTTGCAGTAATCATACCATCGTTCATGATAACTTGGATACCACGAGCAACCGCACAAATCAAGGCTACTGAAAGCAAATCTGCAGCACCATTTAGGAAGGTTGAGACAATCTTGCTTTCTTTGAGACCATAGACAACACCGATCAAAATCCCCATAACGGCAAAGAGCATAGCGCCTTCTGGGAAGTACCAGCTACCAAATGGTAGAGCAGATGAACCGATAACTCCTCCAATTACAGGAAGGCCGATTAACCAATTCTTGAAGTCTTCAAATACAGTAACATGCAAATCAACCCAAGGGATGAAACTTGCAATCATAATGATAAAGGTTAATACAAACAAAGCGAGGACATGTTTTTGTTTCTTGCTCAAAGTAGATGGTGCATCATCGTTTTCTGAAACATTAAAGTGTTTGATATCTTCTTCGCGTTGAGCGTAAACGAGTGATTTAGTAGGATCTTTTTGAATCTTTTCTGCATAACGATAGACAAAGTAAGTGCTGATACCTGTCATTACGAACCAGAAGATAACACGGAGAATAACCCCATCCATAGAAGAAATTCCCGCAGTATCAGAGGCGATAACAGTAGCAAATGGATTCAATGTAGATGCCAAACAACCAACTTGAGAACCTAGTAAGATGATGGCTACGGCAGTGATACTGTCAAAACCAACTGCCATCATTACAGGGACAAGAAGGGGATAGAAGGCCATGGTTTCTTCCCCCATACCATAGGTAGTTCCTCCAAGTGCGAAGAGGGGCATGAGGATGAGAATCAACATTTTTTCGCGGCCCTTGTATTTTTTAACGATGGAGGCAATCCCTACATCGAGTGTACCAGTAGCGTTTACGACACCAAGGAAACCTCCGACCATAAGGATAAAGAAGGCAACGTCGATTGCTGCGCTAGTTGGTTCGTGACCGAGCATGGCACGAATTGGGGCCATAAAGACATCGTAAATCCCTTGAGGATTAGAGTCAACAGTTTGATAGGTACCCGCGATGAGGTTACCTGCTTCATTGGTATCATACTTACCTGCAGGAATGACCCAGGTCAAAAATGCCATAATGGCAATGATGATGATCAAAACAGTGTATGATGAAGGCATTTGAAACCTTTTTTTATTTTCACTCATTTGTTTTTCCTCCTAAACTATGTCACACAGTATAAAAACGAATGATGTGGCAAGAGTGCTGACTAAACTTTCTTGTAAGGTATCACTAAGAGCTAATCTTTAACGATGATTGTTCCGCTATCAGATTCAATCAAGGCTCCCAAATTGCTGAGGGAAGTGATGACGGCTTTTCCTGCTGGACAATTGGTCACAAAATCAATGGCAGCTTGGATTTTTGGTAGCATACTACCAGGAGCAAATTGCCCCTCTTGGATGTATTCTTGGAGTTGGCTAACAGTTACTCGCTCCAACTTTTCTTGATTTGGTTTGTTATAGTTGACATAAGCATAATCTACGCCAGTCAAAACGATGAAGAGATCGGCTTCAACCAGTTCTGCCAAGCGTTGAGATGCAAAGTCCTTATCGATAACGGCTTCTACCCCTGATAGGTAACCGTTTTCATTTTCGATTACAGGAATACCTCCACCGCCTGCTGCGATGACAATTTGTCCCTTATCTAAGAGTGCGCGTATACTATCGATTTCTTTGATATAAACAGGTTTTGGAGAAGCCACTACCTTACGCCAGCCACGTCCTGCATCTTCTTTAAAGTTAGCTCCAGTTTTTTCGCTTTCTGCTTTAGCATCTTCCTCTGAGTAGAATGGACCAATGGGTTTACTTGGATTGAGAAAGGCAGGATCATTCTTGTCCACGACAACTTGTGTGACAACAGAAACGACAGTTTTATCAAGATGAATATCCTGTAAAGCATTTTCCAGAGCATTCTGGAGCCAAAAACCGATGCTACCCTCAGTCATAGCAACAAGTGAATCGAGAGGAAAGGCAGGATTTTTTTCGGAATTCGCTGCTAGGTGTTGGAGGAGAAGGTTACCAACTTGCGGTCCATTGCCATGGGTGATAATCAATTCATCACCATTTTGGATGAGTTTCACCAGATGGTGTGCTGTTTCTGCCAGAGCAGCTTCTTGAGCTTGAGCAGATGGATCTGTGGAAAGAATGGCATTTCCTCCAAGAGCGACAACGATTTTACGATGAGACATGAGCGCTCCTTTCTATTGGATGAACAAAAGCCAATTTTGGTTAAAGGATTGGATTTGGAAGTTGAGAAGAAGGTTTTCTACAAACGAGCAGAGTTGGAATTCTAGACATGTAAATAACTGGGGAGGCAGTTAATTTTTTGTTATGAGGTTTGGGTTTAATGTTAAGCTAGTAGCTTGAATGTGACTGTTTTCAAATTCCAACTCAGAGCTCGTAACTATTACAAAAAGGGACCGGACTAAAACACTAGTCTCAGCCCCTAAGCTGTTTCTTATAGTTGGTATCACACTTTAGGAATGTAGAGATTTCCTAGTGTAGCAGCCATAACGGCTTTGATGGTGTGCATACGATTTTCTGCTTGATCAAACTGACGAGCATATTTGCTATGGAAGACCTCATTAGTTACTTCCATTTCTTTTACACCAAATTTCTCAGCTACTTGTCTGCCATAGATTGTATTTGTATCATGAAAGGCTGGTAAGCAGTGGAGGAAGATTAAGTCTTCATTGCCTGCTTTCTTAATAAGCTCCATATTTACTTGATAAGGTTTTAGCAAAGCAACGCGTTCTGCAAACTTATCTTCTTCGCCCATAGATACCCAAACATCAGTGTAAAGGACATCAGCCCCTTTTACAGCTTGATCAGCATCTTCTGTGATGAGAATGTGAGCCCCACTTTCTTTGGCATATCCCTCAGCCAGTGCAACAACTGCTTGATCTGGGAAGAGTTCTTTTGGTGAAAAGACATGAACGTTCACACCAAGGATTGCTCCTGTTACTAGAAGGCTATTGGCAACATTGTTACGACCGTCACCACAGTAAACCAATGTCAAACCTTCAAGATGTCCGAAATTTTCTAGTACTGTCAAATAGTCTGCAAGCATTTGAGTTGGGTGCCATTTATCCGTCAAGCCATTCCAAACAGGAACACCAGAGAATTCAGCTAATTCTTCAACCATATCTTGACTAAAACCACGGAATTCAATACCATCAAACATACGTCCCAAAACTTTTGCGGTATCTTCAGTAGTTTCTTTTTTACCTAGTTGAATATCGTTTGCCCCTAGGTATTCTGGATGTGCACCAAGATCGATTGCAGCAGTTGTGAATGCTGCGCGTGTACGGGTAGAAGTTTTTTCGAATAAAAGAGCAATATTTTTACCAGCTAGATAGCGGTGTTCGATGTTTCGTTTTTTAAGATCCTTCAAGTGAGCTGAAAGTCCAATCAAATATTCGAGCTCTGCACGGGTAAAATCTTTTTCAGCTAGAAAACTTCTTCCTTGAAATACTGAATGTATCATTCTATATATCCTTTTCTAACAAGCATGATTCTGCTAGCAGATGCTAGGCAGAAATAGGAAGAATTTAAATGTCTTCGCGTTCAAACGGCATTGACATACAACGAGGTCCACCACGACCGCGTACCAACTCCCTGCCGCGAATCTTAATGAGACGAAGTCCATGTTCTTCAAGTTTCTTATTGGTCACAGTGTTGCGTTCATAAACGACTACGACACCTGGTGCGATAGCGAGTGTGTTAGAGCCATCATTCCATTGTTCACGAGCAGCTGCAACGATATTCCCATCACCACAAGGAATGAGTGTAACTTTTTCTAAACCAAGGTTTTGAGCAAGGAGCTCTGCCAAATCTCCTTTTTCTTCAACAATCTTGAGTTCTTCATTTTCGTAAGTGACGGAATAGACGCGAAGATTGCCTTGGATTTCTGGGTGGATTGTAAATTTGTCATAGTCTACCATGGTGAAGACAGTATCCAAGTGCATGAACTTACGGCTGTTTGAAAATTCAAAAGCCAAAACTTTCTTGAAGCCAACATTCTTTTTGAAGATATTAATCAAAAGTTTTTCGATAGAAGCGGCATCAGTCCGTTGAGAGATCCCAACTGCTAGGACATCTTTTGAAAGAACAAGTTCATCTCCACCTTCAATCCGAGTAGTTTCTTCACGGTTATAGATGAGCTCTACTTTGCCACCATAAATTGGGTGATGCTTGAAGATGTACTTACCATAAAGTGTTTCGCGATTGCGTGTATCGGCGTACATGTGATTAAGTGATACTGCATTCCCGATAGTCGCAAATGGGTCGCGGGTGAAGTAAAGGTTTGGCATTGGATCGATGGCAAACGGATAGTCAGATTCAACCAAGTCAGTTAATCCTTTGCCTTCTTCAGGGATGTCAGGCAATTCAACTTTTTGAACACCTGCCATTGTTTTCTTAATCAGTTCAAGATTGTCGTCAATATCATGAAGCAGTTTTCGGATGGCATTTTTAGTTTGTCGACCACGAATATTTGCTTCGTTGAGATATTCTTCGATGAACTGGTCGCGTATTTCTGGAGAAGTTAATGATTCAGCAGCCAACTGTTCAAGATAGAGCACTTCGATTCCTTCGTCACGGAGTGCTTGAGCAAAGGCGTCGTGTTCACTTTGGGCATCTGCTAAAAATGGGATGTCATCAAAGAGCAACCTCTCAAGGTGATCTGGCATCAAGTTTTCTAATTCTTGACCCGGACGGTGCAACATAACTTTTTTCAGTTTCCCAATTTCTGAGAAAACATGAATTGGATGTGAAGACATGTGGATCCTCCTTTTTTTCTCGTGTGTACCAAATGATATTGGTATCGCTTACAAGCTAATAGTATCACAAATTAATATGCATTACAAGGGATATGATAAGGCCTAAAAGGCTTTAAAATGGCTATTTTTAAAAGTATTTCTTACATTTTTTTATAAGAATATTCACAAATATACATGTTAAGTTAACTTATTTTTTTATATTCTATAAAAATTTATGCATAAAAATATTTTTTTAAAATTTTTTTAAAAAAATTTTTTTGAGATAGTAGAAAAAGTTGGATTTTTGAGGTGAAAAGTTTGTTGAAATAAAAAAATCCCTTTAGACTGGAACGAAACATTCTAGTCTAAGG
>BNJS01001200.1_pt1 | contig 95571 bp, 126 predicted proteins | sample 8540461 | NCBI WGS metagenome assembly BNJS01 (sample SAMD00202454, study PRJDB9452) | human saliva metagenome | isolation source: human saliva | place: Japan | reverse complement strand
ATATAGATTATAATCAAGTAAATTATTAACAAGGAAAGAGCGGGAATTACAAAAAAATATTTTCCTTATATAATTAAAAAAATTCTTTGAGCTTAATTTCTCAAATATTCATCTTTTTCTAACAGATAAAAAAATAATTTTTCCACGCCCCTACCTTATTTTTTTTGACAATTTGACTTTTTTTATTTTTTTAATATTATAATATGTTTTTTTATATTTTTTTCCCTACTCTTCCTATTCTTAATAGTAGCATAGAACAAAAAAACGAACAAACCCCTTCTCCTTTTTTTGTTTTTTTATTTATAATAGCCTCTTCCTTCAATCCTTAGATCTATGTAATTTGGTGAAATTTTATGAGTTATAAAATATTCAATAGCTTTTTTTGAAGTTAATAATTTGTCCCTTCTGCAGAATCGGCTGTCGACATCCTCGCAAAATAACTTACACCTTTTACAGAAACTTCAACCTGTCGTAAACTGAGGGGGCGGAATACGAATTTTCGAAACCTCTAGCCCCTGTTTGTTTGCAGCAGAAACTAGTTTTTCCAATAAAGCTAAAAAAAGCTACTGCTTGCAACATTTTTTTACCGTTAGAAACTATAGCACCGCTATCATCAATTATATTTAGTGATGGTTTTTTTCAAAAATTATTAACATTAAAAAGATACACCTTCAGAATCGACGAAAAATTCTTTACCATCAACCAACCAAGAAGCAACAGGTTTTTCGAAAAATTAAGATAAATTTTATATGAGGTTAAACCATTAAATTTGATATCCGAAATAGATAATACCTCTGGATAATCTTTTTGAAGGCTTTCAAGTAAAAGCGTTTTTATTTAAATTTGATAAAATTCGTTCACTCGGATTTATATTTAGATATTCTTCAACTGATTTTTTTCATATTTACTTAAACTTTTGGCTTTTTTTGACTCATTTGAAACTACTGAAACCTTAGAAATAAACTGAAATAAAAAAATATAGAAATTAAACTTATAAAAAAATAGCTAAAATCATGAAAAAAAGCACCTAGTTTTCTTCGGCGAATAACTAATTTTTGATTTTCTGAACGCTCAGAATGCTCTTTTTGATGCCGTGAAATTGTTTTTTTCCACGCCGAAAAATCACCCTTCTCTCTTGAGCGTTCTTCTAGAATCTTTTTCGCGCATTTCGCGTCGAGTTAAGTTTTTTTCTTCTTTCATCTAACTATAATTATATCATAAGCTCAATATTTTTTATAGCTTTATAGCTTCAAAAATCATTTCTGCAACATCTTTAGCAGCATTTGACTTGGCAAATTCACCAAATCTTTTCACCTATCCTAAACATCTCTTCTTCATTTTTTTAAAGTTTGTAAAATTTCATCCGAAAAGAACTTTCTGGTTTTTTTCAATTTCATCATCTGAAACAATCTTTACAGAGTTTGTTTTTTGGTAAACCTGTGCATTTTTCAACTGATGACCACCCGTTAATCTTGCATTCGGAACAAGAATAGTTGGTTTATGAAGAGCAGCAAGTTCAAGGTTGGAAGTTGCACCAGCCCGAGCAACAACCAAATCTGCAGCAGCTAAAAACTTCCACATATCTTTTTGATACAAAAACTTAACAAGTAAAAAAATCCTTCGAAAAACCCCTCAGTTTTTCTCTTAAGTTCGTCAAATTGAGACACGCCAGAGATTAGAACAATTTGGGCAGATTTTGAAAGTTCCCCACCCTTCGAAACTACCGCATTATTAAGCCGAGCTGCGCCAAGACCACCGCCAGTAACTAAAAACAAGAGGCTTATCTTTCGAAAAACCCGAGCTCAACCTTAAAAATTATCTTGTTCTTTTTTTGCTATATTTTTTTAAAAATTTTTCAAGTACTGGGATTCCAACGTATTTTGAAATTTCTTTTGGATAATTATAAAATTCGAGTGGTGCGCCTGTTGCAATCCTTTTAGCAAATTTTTGAAATAATACGATTAGCTAAACCTGGATGGGCATCAGAATCATGAATCACAATTGGAATTCTCAAAAATCCAAGCGCTTATTCCAACAGGAACACAAACAAACCCACCTTTTGCAGAAAAATAACATCTGGTCGCCAAAAAAATTAGTTTGAAAAAAAGACTGAAAAAAATACCGGCAATATTTCGAAAAAAATATCTATAAGATTGCCAAAAACAATACTTGGAATTATAAGATGTTGCCAAAAAGTTAAGTGATTATAGCGGCGAAATTTTCCACTTGAAATTTTCGAAATTTTAACCCTTTCACCAAAAGAATCAGTCATTATTTTTTTAGCCTGTGGTGCAAATTTTTTTATCACACCAAAAAAATGTAATTCTACTTTTTGGATTTTTCTTTAAAAATTTCTTTAAAAACTGCCACGATTGGAACTACGTGACCGCCCTGACCCGCCGCCGACTGCCAATATTTTTCATTGCCTTCCTCCTTAAAATCTTCAACTTGAGTAAATGATGTGTAATTCGAAATATTAAACACAACACCAAGAACTGTCAAAATAACAACCAAACTCGTTCCACCATAAGAAATTAACGGAATTGTAATACCTTTAAGCGGAAATAGCCCAACCATCGCTGCAATATTGATAATTGTTTGCGAAGCTAGCCACCCAGCAACACCGGCCACAAAAAGGCGGCTCGCGGGGTTTTCCATTTTTGAAATAATTACAAGAAGCTGATAAAACAGCCCGAAATAAATTGCAATAATAAAAATTAAACCAACAAAACCAAACATTTCTCCCATTACGGCAAAAAAATTGAATCATTAATAGTTTCAGGCAAATAGCCAGCAGATTGGACTGAATTTCCAATCCCTAAGCCCAAAAACTCCGCCCGAGCCAATTGCGAGCTTTGCATTACAAATATGATATTGATCCTTACCACTTTCAGTTAAAATATTACTACAATCACCACTCGAAAAAAAGTTAAAAATTCGCGAAATTCGATGGGGCTCGAAAAACAATCAAAAGAACAACCCCGGCTAAAACCAATGCGCCAATTGGAATTAATTTTTTGGACTTCATTCCCGCAATAATAAACTGGAATGCAATTGCGATAATAATTGTCGTTGCTGTTCCAAGATCTTTTTGAAAACCAGCAATCACCAAAAGCACCGCAATAATCACAACTGAAGCTGGTAGAATCGTTTCTTTATAACTGTTGATTTTTCCCTTTGAAGCTTGAGCGCCAAGGAAAGTTGAAAGAAGCAAAATCACACCAATCTTTAAAAACTCAGCTTGCTGAAAACTGAAACCAGAAAAGCCAAACCAGCGACAAGCTCCATTTTCACAAATTACAGGAGGAAGATTAAACAACGCTAAGCCTGCAAGAGCTACACATAAAAATTAGAGAAAAGATAAAGAATTGTAATGATTTCGAAAAAATCCAGTTGAGCGGAATTACCTTCATTACAAAAAAGAAGACCAAACCAACCGCAATATAAATTAAATGTCGCCAGAAGAAATAATAATCATCGTAGTTCGCACCTTTAGCAATATTCAATGAATTTGCTCGTTGTGGACTTAATGAAAACATTACAACCAAACCAATCAGCAGCAACAGACAGATAAAAAGAAATAGCATATAATTTGCACGATGCTTGCGGATTTTTTCGAAACCTTCAAGATTGAGGCGTTTTTTATTGTCAGCTTTAACACTTTCATAAATTCTCACGCAAGGATTTACGATGAAAATTAAAAATATTGAACGAATTAAAAAAATATAACTCGCTCCAAAAAAACCTGCAAAATCACCGTTCAAAAATTGCTGAAAAATTACAGAAAAATTATCATTCTTCAAATCGCTTTTCAAAAAGCTTTGGCTATGTGATTTTCGAAAAGATGAATTTCGAACTTGTGGCGCTCGAGCTTGACGACGAGATGAATAATTTTCGAAACTCCGTCGTTCACTCAAATTCCTATTCCTTCTTTCCATTTTAAAGAATTTTATGCTCTGCCAGCGCCAAAATTACACCAATAAAGGCCATAACCATTCCGATAATCCAAAAACGCATCGTGATTTTAGTTTCTTCCCAGCCGGTAGCTTCAAGATGATGATGAATCGGTGCAGAAATAAAGATTTTTCGTTTAAATACTTTTTTTGAAAAAATTTGAATCGCGCTTGAACCAGCTTCGATTACAAAAATTAAGCCAATTACAGGAAGGAGAAGGAGCGAATTTGTAAGCATTGCAACCACCCCAAGAGTCGTTCCCCAAGCGAAAGAACCAACATCACCCATAAAGAAACGCGCAGGATAAACATTAAACCATAAATAAGCAAGAAGTGCGCCAAGAACAGTAAAACAAAATACTGCTAAATTATGCTGATTTTGAACAAGAGCAATAATCCCAAAAGCACCGAAAGCAGCACTCAATAATCCACCCGCCAAACCATCGAGCCCATCAGAAATATTTACAGCATTACTTGTTGCAACAATCGCAAAAATAAATAGTGGAACCATCCAGTATCCGATTTCAAGATTACCAATAAAAGGAATCATAACACTTGTAAAGTGAAGTTTAAAAGTAAAAAACCACGCTAAGAAGCCAGCAAGAGAGATAATCATTGCAAATTTAACAGGCGCACGGAGTCCAGCATCTTTACGATTTGAGCCCCAAATATTTAAGATATCATCAATTAAGCCAATAAATGCACCACCAGCAAGTCCAGCAAGAGGCAACCAAGTTTGTTCACGCTTCAAATTTAATAAAACAGAAATAATAATAACTGCAATTACGCCAATAATTCCTGCCATAGTAGGAATATTACGTGCAATTTTTTTAGCATGTAGTTTATTTACAACAGTTAAAGCTTCGCCTGTAACAGATGCTGTTTTTTGTTTCTTCCAGAATTTATACTTATAAGCAAAAAAAGTATAAATTGGCGTTAAAGCCATTGCCAGAATGAACCCAGCAAGACTAAATAATGCAGAAACGATTAATTGATTTGTAATATTTAACATATTCCCTCTTTAATTCTTTTGGTTTAATCTCTAAATAATTTAATAGCCAGTTTGAAATTTCAGTGAAAATCGGTGCGGCATCTTTCGACCCTTGCAAATTCTGATTTTCACCCCAAACCGCTACCATTATAACATACTCAGCTTCATCTCCGCCACCAAAACCAACATAACTACCAATCGTCTGAAAATCAACATATTTTCCACCAACAATCGTCTGACTGGTTCCAGTTTTTTTCCACCAATTTGATAGCCCGATGGATCTTTTTGCACCACCAACCTTTTCGAACACCTTCCAGAACTTGCTTCATCTGTTCACTGGTTTCTTTCGAAATTACCGCTTCTTTATTGATCTCAGGCTCTTTTTTCGAAAGCTTTCCATTTTCATCAACTATTCCTTCAATTAGGATTGGCTTATATAAAGTTCCGCCATTAACTAATGAAGAGAAAGCATTTGCGGTTTGAATCATTGTTGTGGTCATACCTTGACCAAAAGTCATGTTGGAGTATCGGACTGCGTTTCCTTCAGCATTTTTTTGGTGAGACTAGAGAACCTTGGCTTTCAAGAATTTCAATTCCAGTTTCCTGCCCAAGCCCGAAACGGTTATGAAAATAATCATAAATCTTGTTTCGAGCTGTTGAAATTAAGACTTCCACCGCCGAGAAGCTTTCCAATAGTTACCATTCCAGTATTCAATGAGTAATCCATTGCCGTTTGAAAAGTGATTGAACCAGTATGTCCCAAAACCGCATTTCGAATCGTAATATCTTCGATTTGAATCGAGTCAGTATTATTGTATCGAGTTGAAGGGCTTACAACACCCTCGTTAAGTCCCGCAGCCATTGTGAAAGATTTTATGACTGAGCCATTTTCATAAGCCATTGTTGCGGTATTGTTATTATAAACTGAACCATTCTCAACCTTGCCGTAATTTGCTGGGTCGTAAGTTGGGTAATTCGCCATAGCCATAATTTTGCCATTTTTTGGATTCATAACCAAAACTGAGCCATTTTTCATACCTTTCGACTCCATTTGCGATTTTAAAACCTTTTCAACGCGAGCCTGAATGTTGCGATCGATCGATAATACAATATTTTTTCCATTGACGGCTGGCTTTTCGATATTTTCACCTCCAACTTCAATAACCTGATTGAATGCATCTGTTGTAATTTTTTTATAACCATCAGTTCCCGTCAATTCTTTATTCATTGCCTGTTCGACACCATAATTTCCACCATTATCATTTACGAAACCAAGAACTTGCGCAGCTAAATTTCCCTCAGGATAAACTCGGCGAGTTTCTGCAGTAAATCCGACCCCATGAAATTTCTTTTCACGAATTGCATTTGCCTGTTTTAATGAAAGTTTAGTTCCAACAACTTGGTATCGCGTGCTAGTTTTTTCGAAAAGCTTTTCAAAATCATCCCTTAAATTTCCACCAGCAATTTTCCTAAACTCTGAAATAATTTCATTTTTTTTAACTTTTTTTGAATTTGCAATTTCCTGCGGGTCAATCCAAAGCGTATAAACAGTTTCATTCAAAACCATTTTAGTTAGTTTTTTACCATCCATTGCGTAAATTAAACCGCGTTGAGCTTTAATTTCAAATTGTTTTCTCTGACCTTTATCAGCACGGGCACGATAATCTGCACCTTCAATAACTTGCAAGAAAAAAAGCCGAACCACAATTACCGCAAAAAAACTCCTAAAATTGAGACTGCGAGATAATCTGTTCGACTTTTATTCTTAAAACCTAAAATCATATAGTTCTATTTTACCACACTTTTTGTGATTTTTTGAAAAAGCTTAAACTTATTTTGCGTAAGAAACTGAAGCTGGCGTTGTCATTTTCTTTGCAACTTCACTATTTTCAATATTCGAAAGCGCCGTAAGTCGCGCATTTTCCACTTCTAAATCAGCCTTTTTAGTTTCTAAATCTGAAATTTTCGAATCAATTTGCTGAATTTCGTTTCCGTAAAGCGCCGGTTTAGAAGAATTCATTAAGAAGATAATTCCAAGAACCGCAATCAAAACACCAAGCATCAAAAATTGCGTTACTGCACCAAGTTTTGCTGTTGGCTGAAAAATAGCGATATTGTTATTTCTTCCATATGACCGCGACGAAACTTGTGTTTGGCGACGGCGACTAACATAATTTGTGTTTGTTTTATACATTGGTTTTTTGTTGCGTTAAATTTAATATTCAATAAAATAAAGCACCAGACCAGTTTTTCGGCTGGTGCTTTAAAGTTTAGTTTCTGTTTTAAATTTTTGTTTTTGTTTTTCGAAAGCGTCAAATACTATCGAAAATTAACTTTTACGCGAGCTTGTTCGTTAGCGTAGCTTACTTTTGATTGTTTTTTTGGCATCTCGCCTCCTTTTTTGTTTTTATTTTCTAATGCTTACTCGCAACTTTTGCGCTGCGGGCTCGCGGATTATTAACATCTTCTTTCGCACCATCAAGCGGTTTTTGATAATTGTCTGAAATTTAGACTCTAAACCTTTTTTTGAATCATCTTTGAAATAATTCTTCACTATTTTATCTTCAAGACTGTGAAAAGTTATAATTCCAACTCTTCCACCTGAATTTAATAATTTCGGAAGCAATTTTAAAAACCTCCTCAACTTGTTGAAGTTCATTATTTACCGCGATTCGAATCGCCTGAAAAGTGCGTGTTGCGGGGTGTGTTTTTTGCCAACCGCCTTTATGCACGCTTAAAAATTAAATCAGCCAGCTGCGTTGTGGTCTCAATTCTCTGCTTTTTTCGAACTTCTAAAATTTTCGAAACGATTCTTTCAGCAAAACCACGCTTTTTCTTCGCCAAATTCAATTAAAATTTGCAAAAGTTCATTCTTGCTTGCAAAATTTACAATATCTGCCGCTGTTTTTTTCTGTGCAGGATTCATTCGCATATCAAGTGGGCCATCTTTTTCGAAAAAGAAAAATCCCCTTTCTGCAATATCTAACTGAGGTGAAGAAACACCCAAATCTGCCAAAATTATATCAAATTTTTGACCTCTTTTTACCAATTCTTTTGCGGCCGAAAGAAAATCTTTGTGTAAAATCTCTACACCTTCATTTTTAAACCGTTGAAGCGTGCGAATTGCATTTTCATCCCTATCAACTAAAACCGAGTTTTCGAAATTCTCGGTTATACGCAAAAATTCGCCAGCGTGCCCTCCGTATCCTGCCGTAAGATCGAGATAACTTTCACCTCTCTTTGGCTGGATTTGCTGCAGACTCGCTTGCAATAAAACTGGTATGTGAACTGATTCTTCTGTGTAATTCATAAATTTAAAGCCACTTAACTGATGATTAAACTTTTTGTTTTTGTTATATTTTTGTTTTAAGATTCATTATAAGTTTAGCTTTTTGCTTGGCGTATAGCCAACCATATTGCTGTTTGAGAGACTTATATATGAGGTGGAGTTTTATTTTGGGAGGTTTTAAAATGTGCTCCAGCTATTATTTTAACCTGGTTACTGGAATTTGTCCAGCTGTTTAATCACCAGATAGTTGACCTTAAACTAAAAACTACATCTATTTTAACGTGCTTTTATTTTTGTTTAGTGGTTTTTCTGTTTGTTTCTGTCGTTGCCACTGACTTTAAGTTTACCGCGAATTATTTTTTTCGCAAGACCTATTTTTTTGACAAACACGCAAATTTAGAAATAATTTTTTATATATTTTTCCACAACTATGTGGAAAAGCAAGCCTATTAACAGATATTCCCTACTTTTCCACAATGCTTGTGTTTAATTGTTGAAAACTAATTTATCGTGGCAATAATGCACTAATTAATGCAGTATCATATTTTGTTGTAGACATTAGAAATCAAGTATGTCACAAATACAACAAGATTGATTGCAAGTGAAAGAACCAAAACTGCACTTCGAAAAATCTTGCGTAACTTGGTCAACCACTACTGTTCCATCTTCAGCAATAATAATTCCATTATTTGTAAGCAAAGTTTTAGCTTTTTAATATCTTGCTCTTTTTTTGAAACTTTTGTAGTTTTTTTCAGCAACTTTTTTTAGCCGTAGTTTTTTTTAGCAACTTTTTGTTTCTGTTTGTTTTTTTGTCATTTTTTTCCTTTTTTTTGTTTATTTGACTTATTTGATCTTAATTGTTTTTTTTATGTTTATATAATAGCATAAGTTTTTTTAAAAAGTCAATAGCTTTTTATGCTAAATTATTTTAAAATATTTTAAAAACTCCCTACCAGCAATTTGTTCTCTTGACATTATATAGTTTTATTTTATTTTATTTTTTTGACATTTTAGCATTTTATTGTTTTTATATTTTTTTAAAAACTTTTAGCCTCATTATTCCATAAAAAAATAACTAAAGTTAAAAGACTTTCGAGTAATTTTCGAAAGCCTTTTTTTAGCTGTTTAGTTTAATTATATTAAAAATATTTTTGCCTAAAGCCTACCTTTTTATATGGCATCTTCACCAAAGAGTTTTTTTATACGAGCTACAATCGAGCCTTTGTGACGGCCTAGCTCTTTACTCAATTTAGCAATTAAATCTGCATCAATTTTGCCATTTTCGAAAACCATTTCTTGTAATTTCGAATCATCGACAAGCCCCCATGCACGATATGCATTTGGATATTCTTGTCGCATTTTTTCAAGCTTTTCAGCCCAAATTGTTTTTGATGGTTTTGTTTCAATAATTTCACCCGCTTCACGCTTTTTAGCAACTTCTTTTAAGTACGAAAAACGCTTTTCGGCTTTTAAACTTTCATTTTTAAGTATAAAATCAATCTTTTGCGCCTCTTCACTAACCATCAAAGCGGTGCGATTTATTCCAAGTAAATAAAGTCTATCAAGAGAGCGAACACGAGAAAGTGCCACATAACCCATTCCTTCAGAAAAAGCTTTTCGAAGGTCGATTCGAGCGGCATCTAGTGTCATTCCTTGACTTTTATGAACCGTAATTGCATATGCTAATCTTAGCGGAATTTGCATAATGCTTGCCCGCTTTTTTTCACCATCACGCATCTCCCAAGTATCTGGCACCATTGTAATAATTTTACCATTTTGAAATTGAACAATTGGGTAATCCGTTAATCTTTCAAAATCAATAACTTCTCCAATTGAACCGTTAACATATTGGCGGTTTTGGGCATTTTTTACTGCCATCACTAAAGCACCTTTTTTAGCCGCAAGAGCTCTGGAGCAAGAACAGATTTCTGCAAAGTTTCAACATAGTTTTTCGCACCAGTTATGGTTTGCGCAAAATGAAACTCCTCACCTTCGAGTTCGGTAAGTTTTTGTTCATTGATTTTATCAACATCTATATTAGTAGTGTGGAGTTCAGTTAAGTTTTTCGAAAAATCATCACTTTCAAAACTAAGCTCAACATCAATGCGATCAAGCAAACTTTGAGCGTGTTTTCGACGTAAATCATCCGCTCTAAGTGCGTTTAAAATTTCAGATAGTTCATCATTTTTTTGGCGATGATTTTCCTCAAGATAGCAGATTGTAAATTCGGCAAGCTTCCAGGCGTTCGAATGAATTGCAAAGCCACCAGTTCGCCCACCAGCCCGGTTAATTGGCGGTAGCTGAAAAAAATCGCCACATAAAATTACTTGAATCCCACCAAAAGGTTTATCATTTTGGCGAATTGTGCGACAAATTTCTTCAACCATATCTAGTCGAAAATCATGCAGCATAGAGATTTCATCAATCACCAGAATGTCTGTATTTTTAATAATTTCGGCTCGTGTTTTCGGGAATTTTTCGAAAAATTTTCTCGAAAGATAATCGTAAATTCCAATTCCACTCCAAGCATGAATAGTGTTTCCTCCAAGATGAGTTGCCGCTAAACCAGTGGTGGCCGTAACACTAACCCTTTTTCCAGAATTTTTTGCAAGTTTAATAAACTGGTTAAGCGTGAAAGTTTTTCCACTTCCCGCTGCACCAGTTAAAAAAACATTTTCGCCTGAGAGCATAATCTCTAATGCTAACGCTTGCTTCATTTTTTTAAAAACTACTCGCTTCCAATCATTCGTGGTGGTTCACCTTCTGGCTCATCAAGTAATTTTTTACTTTTAATTTCATAACGGCGCCCAGTGATTTCGCTCAAGATATAATCTTCATTAATTAAATTCACGAACATATCTAAATCGTTGCCATCCATAATAATAATCGCACCACTGTCGTCCGTCATCAATTCAAGTTGCATTTCATCGGCGTATTCAACCACTTTTTCTTGCGAAATTTCACCAATTTCATCCATTTTTTGTAATTTCGTAGCAGCCTTTTTATGCTCGCGAACCAAAGTTTGCAAATCTAAACCATCAGGAAAAACTCAATTTATACTTTCTTTCGATTTCCAAAACTTTTTTTATCAGCTAAAACTTGTTTTTTTTATAATCGTAATTAAAGAGTTTTTCAAATTTTCCTTGATTGAAAAATAAAAAAATATCATTATTTACGATCAAAACTTGATTATCCGGCTGGATTTTTTTAAACCAAATTCAGGCTCGAAAGCGCCAAATTTACCGTTTCGAAATTCCCAAAGCTGTTGTACCACGCAAAACCTGACCTTGCATAATTTGTTTAGCAACATAAAACTTTTTCACCTTTTCGAATTTGTGAAGCGCGCTAGAATCCCTTTAATCCGCTTAAAAGTCGTGCTCGTTTTCATTAAATTCAGGAATGTCAGAATATTGCGTCTCAATTACATTCAAAAGCACATCCGCATGTTGAACTTTTTTCAACTCAGTTTTTAAAAGCACATCTTTACTTACTCCACCATCGGTTTCGTAATTACGCACACTCAAGCCAGTGCCCGCCCCCATATTTACGAAGTTAATCATGTCGATACAAAAACAGTGGCTTAATTTGTGAGTTTAATTCGCCCGCAAAAAACTAGTAGTAAAAAGGGCATGAAAATTTTTTTATTAAATAAGAAAAAACTCGACATCAAGATCACTTTTAATTCCATCTGTTAAATTTCGCCCATTGAAAAAAATATCAGTTGATTCATCTTTTTCTGAAGAAAATTCAACCTCGTGGTTTTTTTCTTCTGTTTCGTATTGTTTGTTTTCGGTATTTTCTGAATGTTCAGTTCTAATTTCATCTTCCATGTAATATATTATAGCATAAACGCAAAAATAAAAAAATAACACCTTTTGGTGCTATTTTTTTGATAGTTATTAAGATTATAAATAATCTATTTTGGCAAACCTGGAGAAACGGGTGATTTTGTAAAATTGACATCAACCTGATATATCTGCTTTTCCTCGTCTTGTTTTGGAGATTTAGAAATGTACTGCTTAATTCCTCCGTCAAAGTCTTCAGTAACAATATCCGATGTAGGATTGCTCTCTTTAAAATTTTTTACAGCGCTCTTAAGCAATTCCTTATCGTCTTTTAGCTTGTCAATTTCTGCGGCTAGAGCTGCTTTATCTTTTTCTGGATCGCCAGTTCCTTTGACTTTTGATGAAAGATTTGCGATTTATTGTAAAGGTGCACCTGGAACATCAATACCCACAGTAACATTCGCTCCGACCTCATAGTCAGTGTATCCAGTGGTTTGGCAGGGTTTGCCGTCAACTAGGGTTTCGGCGTAAGAAAGTTTCGAAAAAGCGTTAATTCCGCCGAATGTAGCTGTAGCTAGCATGAAGACTGAAAGGATAATCTTTTTAGATTTCTTGCTTAGCTTTGAAGCAATTAGAGTTGTTAGTCCAAGGATTAGAGCTAGAACAAGGATCGTTGTAATAATTCCTGTTATGTTTTTGCACTCCAGTGTTTGGGGCTTGAATGTTTTTTTGGAGCTGGTTGAACAGCTACAGTTTCTGTTTTTCCATCTGTTGGAGATGGAGCTGCAGAGACCAAATTGTTTTCTGCAGGCTTATCTAGACAGATAAGCTTTTTGAGTTTTAGATCTTGCATTTATTTATTCTCCTTTACTTATTTCCATTATTCTTATGACTATTTAATTTTATCATTAATTGAAAAAAATCAACATGTTTTTTTGCTTTGATATTAAGCTTATTTTATGTTATAATTTTAAAATGAAAAATTGCAATTTTAGGGCGTCAGCCGAGTATAGGAATCGCCGAACTCGAAAGTGTTTTTGGCGGTGATAAAAATTCGTGTACTAGGTGATTACGCCTGTCTTATTGAAACTGAAAAAAACTCAATGTTTCGCATTTTTGGTTCAATCTTAAAAACCGGCCGAGTAGCTTTTTGAAATCAATTCAACAGATTGGCGAGATGTTTCAAAAAAAGATGACTAAACTTTTTTTGAACACGATTTTTTTGCAGACTTTTAGCGGAAAAAAATCACACTAGGAATTTCAACATATGGCTTAAAAAAACTCGGGCGAAACGAAGTTTCGAAAACTGGAACAATTATTAAACAAAAAGCTTAAAAAAATCACGGCGTTTCGGTGCGAATAATCCCTTCAAAAACTACTGAGCTTTCAACCGCAATTTCGCACAACAATAAGCTTGGCTTAAGCGAGAAAAAAATCGAAATTTTAGTAGTTCGTGGTGGCAAAAAAACAATTATTGCTTTAAGTGAAGGTGCGCAAAATATCACAAGCTACGCTAGACGCGATCAAAACAGGCCGAAGCGTGATGCTTTTGTTGGAATGCTACCGCCGAAACTCGCTCAAACAATGATCAATCTCGGTGTTGGCGAAAATCAGCCACAGATTCAAGCACTTTTTGGTAAAAAAACTTTAGAAAAGCCAGAAATCCTCGATCCTTTTTGCGGAACTGGCACAGTTATTCAAGAAGCACTTCTAAAAGGTTTTAAAGCAAACGGGACAGATTTGAGCGAAAAAATGGTGGAGTTTTCGAAAGAAAATAGTGATTGGTTTGTGCGAGAGTTTAAACCGCATGGTGAACTTGGAGAAATTTACGAAGCTGATGCTACAATTGAAAAATGGAGTTTTGCAAAAAAACTTTCAAGCGTAGTTTGCGAGACTTACTTAGGGCAACCATTCTCTGCTCCACCTTCGCCCAAAAAATTAGCAGAAGTTCGCGAAAATTGCAACCGTATAATTTCGAACTTTTTAAAGAATTTATCGCAGCAGATTCCAGAAGGTACACAGATTTGTATTGCCGTTCCTGCCTGGAAAACACAAAATGGTGATTTTTCTCACCTTCCACTTATTGACTTTTTAAATGAGCTGGGTTATAATAGAAAGGAATTTATGCGCGTTAAACCACAAGATTTAATATATTATCGCGAAAATCAAGTTGTGGCGCGTGAATTATTAGTACTAATAAGGAGTAAAAATGTCAAAAGTTAAAGCTGGTGGTACAAGTAAGAATATCCACAATAACGCTGGCCAACGCTTAGGTGTAAAACGATTTGGCGGTCAAAAAGTCAATGAGGGCGAAGTTCTTGTTCGACAAACTGGCGCAACCAAATTAGCCGGTGAAGGAACTTACATGAGCCGAAACTTTACAATCCATGCTAAGCAAAACTGGTGTTGTGAAGTTCAAACAAATTCAAAAGCGAAAATTTACTGGCAAAACAGAACGACGCACAGTTGTAGAAGTTGTCGCTGCGTAATTGCAATAAAAAATGAGCCTTTCGAAAGATTGACTCATTTTTTATTTTACTCATTTTGGATATGCTAGTAATCTTCACCAATACCCAAATGTTCACGAACCTTCTCAATCACATCTGAAATCATCACCTGAGACTTAACAAGATATTCATCAACGCCAAGTTTTTCAGCTCGCTCACGATCACTTTCTTGGCTTAAAGCAGTAAGCATAATAATTTGCAGATTCATTGTTTCAGGAGTATTTCGAAGAATATCCAACACATCAAAGCCCGAGATTTTTGGCATCATTGCATCAAGAATCATTAAATCTGGACGATATTTTAAAGCTGCAGTCAACGCCTGTTCGCCGTCATGAACTTCCATAACCTCAAAATCTTCCATCTCAAGCCTTGCACGATATACGCTAGCTAAAACCTCATCATCTTCAACTAATAAGATCTTTTTTCTTGCTTCCATTTTCCCTCCTAAATAGCTCTGCAATTATTTTAAAATTTCTAACGCCTTGTTTTTTTGAATATCATTCAACAAATAACTTTCGCCCTTTGGCGCGCTCACTTTAACGTCTGGTGAAATCCCATTATTCGAAATATTTTTTCCACCTGGTGTAAACCATTTTGCGATCGTAACTTTCAATAAAGCTCCATTTGGCATATCAATAGTAGTTTGAACGCTTCCCTTACCGTAAGATTTTTCACCAACAATTTGAGCAGCTTTATGTTCTTTTAAAGCGCCTGCAACGATTTCACTTGCACTAGCCGAGGAGCCGTCAAGCAGAATTACAGTTTTAATACCCTTCAAAGGATTGTCACCAGTCGCTCGAATCTCCTCAACCGTTTTTTTGAACCAGTTTTTTCACTAACGATCAAAGCATTTTTTTCAAGCCACAAGCTCGCAACAGTTTTTGCAGCTTGAACATATCCGCCGCCATTTCCGCGCAAATCTAAAATAACTTTCGAAATTCCCTCATTTTTAATTTCTTCGGCATATTTTTTCGCCAAAACACCAGTTTCACTATCAAATCGATAAATTGAAAGTGTTGCAACGCCGTCTTTCTTCGTGAGTTCTACGCTTGGATTTTCGATTTTTGCACGCGTTACTGAGAATTCTTTCTTTTCATTGCCACGAACCACGCCAATCTTAACAGTTGTTCCAGCATCTCCACGAATTTTTTTGCTAATTTCAGAAGTATTTTCTTTCGAAACATCTTCACCATTAACTTTCGAAATTACATCACCAGCTAAAATTCCTGCACTTTCAGCCGGATTTTTAGCTAAAACTCGCACAACTTTAACAGAATCACCGTCTTTTGCGAGCTCAACACCAATTCCTGTTCCAACGTCCCCGCTTAAGCTTTTATTAAATTCTTCAGCTTCTTTAGAAGTCATATACTCTGTGTATTTGTCTCCCGCCGCTTCAACTAAACCTTTCGAAGCGCCATCAATAATTTTTTGCTTATCAATTTCACCATCAAAATTTGAAGCTAAAGCTTGATAAGTTTTTTCGACATTCGAAAAATCTATTCTTTCAACCTTTTTAGCCCAAAAACTGGCGCAATTAAATTTCTAATATCGTCTATTCTTGAGCCACTCGCAAAGCCTAAAACCAGCATAAAAACTGAAACCAAAACCAGCGTTGAGCGTTCAACTTTTTTACCTCTATCCATAATTTCAATTATACCACAAAAGCACAAGCATAACAAAAAAATAAGTTCTGAAAAACAAGTTTAATATTTAATGTTTTAAAATAATCCAATTTGCACTATTCTTGTGATGATTTTGCCCAAAATTTCTCTTTTCTGTAATTATGGTGGGTTAGACGTATTTTAGAAGAGTGTTAAAAATAAAAAAAAAGACCCATTTTTTTGGGTCTTGAAGACTGACTAAAAGTTTTTTTCTACTTAGATATTCTTTTTTTCCCTAAGCGATTGTCTTTTTCTTGAACTTTAAGCTCATATGAAGTTCTTTTCTTTCTAATCTCATACTTCTAATTTCTTTCCGAGCTTCTTGGTATAATTTCAGTTGTTCAATCGCTGGATAAAGAGCATTAGCTATTATTTGTATTAATTCCCTATTATCTTCTATTAAATTCAGCAATAGTTATTTATTTTTTTCTTCTGGCATTTACCCCCTACTGTATGCTAAAAAAATTGCAAAAAAATAGTTTTTAGAAAATCAATTTTTTTTAGAATATTAACCGACTATCTTCTATATGTGCTTGTTCATAAACATGGTTTATATTGTTATGAACAGCTTTTTCACATTATAACTTAGCTATTCAACAATTGCAATAGTAGAATTATATGATTACATTTAGAAATATTTGCATTTTTTTATTAAAAATTATATCTTTTTCTGAATATTTTTTTGTATAAAAATACTTTTCATTCCATCAAAAAAACAGCTCATTTTTTTTCTAAATAATTTAAAGCAAATAATAAAAAAAGCGAGTCAGATAAACTGGCTCGCTAAATATTAATCGAAATATACATATGTATCATAAGTGCTTGCAGGTACGGTCATTGTTGAGAATTGTCCCCAACGTCCGTTCACAAAATAGTTATATTGCGAAATTGTAACCATATTGCCATTCACAGCCTCAACCCAAACAATGTGACCATATTGACCGCCACTCATCACGCCGAATGAACCAACTTTTGGAGTGCTTCCAGTTCGGAAACCTGCTCGCCGTGCGCTAGCCGGCACATCTTTAGCGTTACCCCAATATGCAGCATTGATACCTCTTGTTGCACGCAATTTCCATGCAACATAACTTACACATTGGCGACAACCATAGCCATAACCATCTGTTCCATTTCCATCTGCACCGCCATAGCTTACTGCATTCGCATCAACAAAACAGTTTGCATCATTCCAAGGGTAACTGCTTGTTCCAGCAATAGCTTGCGGAAGTGACCCACTACCAGCCGCCCGAGCCGCACGCAAAATTTGAGCCTGAATCATATCTTGCTGCTGCTTTTGGAGAGCTGCTTTTTGCGAATTTCGCTCGTTCGCATATTTCGTGTATTCTGCCTCATCATTTTTAGTTTGAGCAATCAACTCATTCTGCTGGCGAATTTTTTCCTGAAGTGCGGATTCAGCTTGTTGCTGGTTAGTTAAAGCAACTTTAACTTCATCTCGCTGTTTTTCAAGTTCAGCTTTTGCTCGCTTAATACTATCAACCTTTTCAACCAACTGGTTCTTAACTGCACTTTGATATTCAAAATTATCAAGCGCTTTCGAAAGATTGTTGCTTCCTGCGATCCGCTCGATTGGTGTTATGTCATCTTCAAGTGACATTGCCGCTAAAATAGAGCCTAACGCGCTTCGATTCCGTTCAATACTTTCTTCATTATTTTTAATTTCAATCTGTAGCTTTTCATATTGTTTTTGATATATTGCAATTTGCGATTGAATTGTAGCTTTTTCATTTTCAATACCACTAAGCTCATTTTGAAGTGTTTGTGCCTTATTTCTAAGATCACTCGCGCGAGATTCCGCACCACTAATTTGAGATTCCAGTGCTTTAATCTCTTTATCGAGCTGTTCAACACTCTTCTCAGCTTCAGCACTTTTTGGTAAAGCTGCAATAATACCAGCAGCAACAACTCCAAGAGAAATTGCACCATTTATCACTAAATTCTTCTTCTTAATCTTTTTTTCATAGTTGTTTTTTTCTTTTTTTATTTTAAATTTATTCTTAAATTAGATTATACCACAATATTTTTTTCGAAAAACAAGCCCCTTTCTATATTTTTTTAGATATTTTCTTGTTGCCGTAAATGCTGAGACAACACCAATAAACGAACCAACAACTATCAGTCCCAGAACAACTAAAAAAATCCATAAATTTGCAAGAATGAAATTACAGGCGAAATAATAATTCCATAAGCCTCGAGCCGAGATTTCGAAAGAAAAAAATTATAGTATAACCAATTATTGAAGATAAAATTGCCGCAATTGTTCCACAAATTACCGCTTCAACCAAAAAAATGGCCCAGCGATAAAACTTTTATTTGCGCCGATTAATTTCATCATATAAATCTCTTCTCTACGGTTAAAAATGGCCATTCGAATTGTGTTAAAAATAATCAAACTAGCAATGATCACAAAAATTGAGCCAGCCAAGATTCCGACCTTCTCAGCAAAATTAATTGTATTTGAAATATTTTTAATAATCTCGTTTCGATCGCTTGCGTATGTTGGTGGGTGGTCTGGATCGAGATTTGATTTAATCAACTTATTATTCTCAACAAGATTTTTTAGCTCTGTTGAATTCGAGATATCTACAAGCTTAACATTAAAAATTCCAAAAAATTCATTATTCGACTCAATCAAGGCTTTTCGAATATCCGCGTCGGCAGAATTTTTTCGCGCAAATTTATCTCGCGCCTCTTGTGGTGAGGTGTAAGTTATATTTGTCACTGTCTTAAGATCACCGATTAACTTTTTCATCTTTTCAATATCAGAATTTGAAACACCTTTTTTCAGATAAATCGACATATCAACTTTATTTTTAATGTCATCAACAGTATCCATCAAAACTGAACGCGCAAGGAGTGATCCAAAAATAATCACCAAAGTAACAGTCATCACAGCAGTTGCAGCAACCGAAAGCCAAGCATTTCGAACAAAGCTATTTGCGCCGTATTTTGTAATTCGCCAAAGAGTTAAGGTTTTGCGGCGACGCTGTTTTTGTTGCATAATAACTTTTGAATTTTGCTTTTTTTTGCTTTGCTGCATTTGAGAGCTTTTACTTTTATGGTGTTTTAAATTTTCCTCTCTCATTATTGCCTATACTCCCCTTGCGATTGGTCGTGAGTAATTTTTCCACCATTTAAGGTGATTACACGACGTTTAAGTTTATTTACAATTTCAACATTGTGCGTAGTTAAGACAACTGTTGTTCCGTAATCATTAATTTTTTCAAGTAGTCTAATAATGTCCCAACTATGCTTTGGGTCAAGATTCCCTGTTGGCTCATCCGCAATTAGAATTTTTGGTTGGCGAGCAATTGCACGGGCGATCGCTACACGTTGCCTTTCACCACCACTTAACTGATGCGGAAAATTTCCCTCTTTTCCTTCAAGACCAACAAGTTTAATAACTTTCGGAACAGTTGCTTTAATTTCATGATTAGTCATTCCGGCAATTTCAAGCGCAAAAGCTACATTTTCGAAAACGGTTCGATTTGGCAAAAGCTTAAAATCTTGAAAAATAACACCAATTCGGCGACGCAAAAGTGGAATATCCTTGTCTCGCAATTTATCATAGTCAATTCCACCAACAACAATTTTACCGCTGGTTTGTTTTTCTTCACGAGTGAGCATTTTTAAAAGTGAGGATTTCCCCGCGCCACTCGTTCCAACCAAAATAACAAACTCTTTTGGCTTAATATGAAGGCTAACCCTGTTAATTGCAGGAGTTTTTGAATTACCATAAACTTTTGTCACGCGATCTAATAATATCATCACTTTTTATTATACCAGCTTTTTTCAAAGTGTTCAAGCTTATTTAAAAAATTTAACTAAAAATCACCCTTTCGAGTGATTTTTGAGTTATTTTTTAGCTTTTTTCTTTCGAAGAAGTTGCGCTGTATAGTTTTCTGGTGAATCTGCAGTTCTATCGATTCCTAGAACTTCTAGAACATCCCACAATTCTTGGCGAATTCCATCTGGATTATCACCTTTTTTTCACTTCTCGTTCAAGTTTAATGAAAGTTCCCAAGCCTTCAACATCGTCTAAAAAGAAAGTAGTGTCTTCAACCTGAAGTTTTTGGCGGTTTCGAAGCACTTCAACTTTCATTTCAAAGCCAAGTTGCTGAACAATATGCGCCGTTTCAGAATAATTTAAAACCGGCGTTTCATGAATTAAATCAACATTTTCAGCATCGATATGACGCTTTTGAATCAGCTGATACCAAGGTTTGCGCTTTGGATCGATAATCTCTGTTCGAATCATCAACTTTGGCAAATTTCTACTTGGCTGAAAACCTCGTGGTAAAAACACGCGATCATTCTGAAAAACAACTCGCCCAAAATCATGCCCCGTATCCGTTATTCTTTTGATAAAATCAACCTTATTTTTAATTTTTGCCTTTACGATAACTTTCTTCATGATTCGATTATACCATATTATTTAGATTTCGCCAAGATGCTCATGCTTCAACCTTTGTCTAGATTGTTCTGCCAAACAGACCGTAGCGGCCATTGCTACATTTAAGCTTTCAATTTCGCCAACCTGCGGAATCATTACTTGATTTTCAATTTTCGAAAGTAGCTCACTAGAAACGCCAGAACCTTCATTGCCAAAAATCCAAGCTGTTTTTATTGTAAAATCCTCATCGTAAATTGATTTTCTAGCTCTCAAACTTGTAGCAAAAACTGGAACTTGCATTTTATCAACTAATAAATTTAAATCTTGGTTTTCGAAAATTTTTAGTTTAAAATGTGCCCCCATTCCAGATCGCAGCACCTTTGGAGACCAAGCCGAAACAGTCCCTTTCGAGCAAATAATTTGTTCAACACCAAAACCAACTGCACTACGCAAAATTGTGCCAAGATTACCCGGATCTTGAATCTTTTCAAGAAAAATCGTATCTTTTTGAAAGTCAACATCTTGAAAAGTTGATATTTTTACAACAAAAAGTATTCCAACACCTTCAATTACGGGGCTAATTTTTGGTATAAATATTCGACTCAATCTCAACAATCTCAACGCCAAACTCTTCGCACTCCTTAATCACTTGTTCAACCTCAAAGCTTTTAGAAGAACTTGAAACAACGCAAATCTCCGGTGATCCAAAAGTTTTAAGCCATTCGCTAACTAAATGAACGCCCTCAATAATAGTTAACCCTTGTTTATTTCGAAAGCTTTGCTTATTCGAAAGTTGAACAAGTTTTTTAACCAAAGGGTTTTGTGATGAACTAATTTTTTTCATTAAATCTCACTCGATTTTATACGAATTTGCGAGGCATCATCTCGATTTCGAACGCTTACCAAACCATCACCTTCAATTGTATCAAAATCAATCACAACAACTTTTGGCACACCTATCTCATCGGCCTTGGCATAAACTTTTCCAACTTTTCCACTTAAATCAAATTCAATATTTTTATATTTTTGGCGAAGTTCAAGATAAATTTCTCGCGCTTTTTCAACCAAAGCTTCTTTATTTTTAAGAAGTGGTGCCACAATGATTTTTGTTGGAGCAAGATTTTCAGGCAATGCCAAAAAAATGCGAGTTTTGCCATCGGTTTCAATCTCGCGATAAGCATTCGAAAGAACCGCCATCAAAAGCCGTTCAACGCCAAAACTTGGCTCAATCACATGAGGAATGAACTTTTTACGCGTTTGCTTATCAGTATATTCCATATTCTTACCACTCACTCGCTGGATATTCACAAGATCAAAATCAGTGCGATAAGCAATCCCCATCAGCTCTTCTTTACCAATTGGATAATTAAATTCAAAATCAACAGTACGTTTTGAATAATGCGCGCGGTCCTCTTCTGGAACTTCAAGCTCATATAGTGAACTTTGTGGCAAGCCCATTTTTTCAGTTAAGAATTTTCGAACTAAATCAAGCAATTTTTCAAATTCAGCCTCCCAATTCTTAGGATCTACAAAATATTCAATCTCCATTTGTTCAAACTCACGAGAACGAAAAACAAAATCTCGGGGTGAAATCTCGTTTCGAAAAGCTTTTCCTTGTTGCGCAAGGCCAAATGGCAAGCTTGGATAGAACGAATCAACTACATTTTTGTAATTAGTGAAAATCCCCTGAGCAGTTTCTGGACGAAGATAAGCTACAGAGTTTTCATTAACAACTGCGCCAACATTGGTTTGAAACATCATGTTAAAGCTACGGACGTCGCTCAAATCATTACCTTTTGGCGATTTCAAACCTCTTTCACGAATAATTTCAGTGATTTTTTCGTTCGAAAGACCTTCCACTTCTATTCCAGCATCTTTCAATAGGTGATCCGCACGATAGCGTTCACCGGTTTTTAAATCCTCAACCAAAGGGTCGGCAAAAGTTGCAGCATGACCACTAGCTTTCCAAACTTTTTGGGTTCATAATAATTGCAGCATCAACGCCAAACATGTCTTCACGATTTTTCAACAAAGAAGTTCCACCATTCGTTCATGATTCTGCGCTTTAAAGCTAAACCAAGTGGGCCGTAATCCCAAGTTCCGCGCATTCCGCCATAAACTTCGCTACCTTGCCAAATAAATCCTCGGCGTTTTGCGAGGCTAACAATTTCTATCCATCAAATCTTCGTTCTTCATTTCTTTCCTCCGTATAATCTTTTTAACTATTATATCAAAAAAAGCTCCCATTTTTCGAGAGCTTTTTCGTTTAAAATTGCTATAAAATTACAACTTTTAATTTTTGCAATTTTTTTCGAAAAAAACTACTGCAGTAGTTACACCCAAAATAGCAAAAAGACTAGAATAATTAAAATTTTGAGATTTTTTTCGAAAACCAGTGTTTGGAGCTTGAACTTTTCCCTTTGATGAAAGGCTTTTTCAGCTTTTTGAAACCTCAACAGCTGGTTGCGATTGAGCTGGAGTTGGGGCTGGTGTAGGCTTTTTGCGGTTTTCGCTTCAGGCTTACGGATTTTGGCATAGGTTTCTACGTTGCTTCCAAATATTGAGCCCGCTGCAGCATTAAAAGTCTTTCGTCTGTTGATAATTTCTTTTACCATCTGGAGCAATTAACTCAGTAGTCTGTTTGATATTACTAATCATCCCATTTCTTGATACTAGAACCATCCACTACTTTTTCATAGATGAGATCCCAATCTCTGTAGATACCGTCTATCAGCAGATATATCTTTCAGTCGCTTCAAAGAAATCAACTCAGTATCAGAGCGAGAAACAACTTTTAGCTCCATAGAAGCCCCACCAGCGAAAATATACACCATATTTATTTCACTGGAGTAGATGCGGTAAATACTTTCACGCATTTTTTTGCAAACCATACAGTCGAGCCAACAGGAAAAAAATGTTTTATCACTGAAAAGAATCGAAGAATCATCATGCATAGTAATTTTTAAGTTTGGAACCAGCCTTTAATAGGGGTTGTTTCTTTAGACTGCATGTAATAGTTGGGATGAAAAATCAGAGCTCTCAGTATTAGAATTGAAACTGCATCAGCAGCTATCAGCAACAACAGTCTTTATTTGATATTCAACTAAATGGATGATTTAGTTAATTTAACATCTTCGCCTTTTTAAAGTAGTACTACCAATAATTTTAGTTTCTACAGTAGTATCACTGATTTACATAGAGAAAAAAATAGTTAGTGTTGATTGTTAGAAATAGATGTTTTAAAAGCTAGCATATTTTTTTCAATATTTCTTATTAAAAAGTAATCTTTCCCTGCCAAACAGCAGAACCTGGTTTTAGCATTTCTCGTCATTACGAACTACACACTTGATACATTCAAATACATGCTCCATCGCTATAGTTTCTTATCAACTGAATATCTCACCAATTTTTCTCACTTTTTATATTTAAGGTCTACTTTTCCATCCAGGGAATCACAGATACATTCTCAGCGCGAAAAAGTTGCCCAATCGCCTTCTTTAACATTCTGGCCAGAAATATCGATCGACCACTCACGCCCACTACTCTTAATACTCTTTAGGCTCAATCTTTAAACGACCTAGTTATGTCATCAGCAGCAAAAGTCTGAAGAGCCAAAGCTCACCGCTCGAGAATAATGCTGCAAGAATGAAAAATTAATATTTTTATTTTTTTGAAAATTTCATTTTATTTTCTCCCTTTTTAATAATATAAAACACTTACGTTTAAATCAATTGTTATACAGTTTTTTTTTGAGTCAACTATAAACTTTTTACAAACTAAAAAAAGCTTTTTACATACAAAAAAATAACACTGATATTTTATTTCATCAGTGTCTCTATTGTAATGATGTAATAATATCCGAAACTTTTGTTCAAAAAAATATCACAACCTTTGATTTTTCGAAATACTTTTTTTGGTCTCACTTGAAACCATTAGTCGCAAAAAATTTAATATCATTTGCATCAAACTCACCATTAAAGCGTCTTCTACAAAAAGACCCTATCATAAAAAAATCAAAAACTCATACTTTCAAGTCTGCTTGTAAGGGTCTTGCCATTTTTATCTGCTTTCGAGATTAATTTCATCACCAGAAAATTCAGCACTTTTAAGATTAAACCATTTTTGATTAAGTCTAAGCTCGATATCAAAATCATTTAAACTTCGAAAAGACTGTTAATAAAATTTCGAAAAAAATTCAGCCGCTTCAATCTGTTCACAAAGCCCCGAAATCTTTTTAATTGCATAATAAGCAAATTCGATTCTTTCAAAATCCTTCAAAATTTCACCAAAAAACTCGCACATTCGCGCCGAAGAAAGTGTTTTCATTTCACTCTTCCCTTCAATCAAAACTACTTCATTTAGCGAAAAAAACTCAATTCCACCAGCAAGTTTTGACTTTGGCTTTCGAACACCACGCGCAATTGCCACCTGTTTACCATTTGGAGTTAATAAATTCACAATTCGGTCGGCCTCACCAAAAATCAGTTCGCCGCAAAACTATAGCCAGAGTTTTTTTGCGTGAATTATTCATCTAGAATCTCCTTGATTTTTGTACGAATTTCTTTTGGTGAAACCTGAGATTTATCAAAAATATGGCGAACATTGAATAATTTTAAACTTTCGAAATCTATTTCACTTGCTAAATCTGAACAAATCACCACTGGAATTTTTGCTGTATCAGCATAGCTCTGCAATTCATTTAAAAGAGCAAAAGCCGAGTGGCCTTCAAGCAAAATATCAAGAAAAAAATTAAGTCTGGCAAACTTCTATCAATCTCTAAGATTGCTTTTTGTGCAGAATTAACTTTTCGAAATTAAAAAAATTTGAACGCAAAATTATTTCAAAAATTATCTGCCAAGATTGTATTATCTTCAATAATTAAAATTTTTTTCACAATAAACTCAACTGACCAGAACGGTTTAAATCAACATAAAAAGTGCTTCCATCACGGTGGCGAATCACACCAATTTTTGCTCCCATTGCCGCTGCAAAACTTTGAGCAATAAAAATACCCAGGCCAGAACTCTGTGGCCGAGAGTTCGCTCGAACTGGCTGATGATTCTGTTTTTTAACTGAACGCCAAATTGAAAGCGGCAATTCTTCACCGTAATCTCGAACTGAAATTCGAACCTTTTCACCAATATTTGAAATTTTAATTTCAACTTCACTCTTTTCGTTCGAAGAATAAAGTGCGTTATCTGAGAAGTTCATCAAAATTGAACGAAGCAATTCATAATTCGCCATGATTAACTCATTTTTTCGAACATTTTTAAACCTAATAACTCTACCGTGAAGTTTGAAGATATCGGCAATTTCTGCAACTACATCATTGCAGATTTTTTTCGAATTTATAGGTTCAAGCTCGAACATTGCATCTTCAAGCTTTGAAATTTTAGTTAAATCTTGAACGAGTCGCAAAAGCCCTTTCACTAGTGATGTCAATTTGGCGTAGAAATTCGGCTTTCTTTTCAGAATTAGAAAGCTCAATTTCATCATCATTCAAAGTTAAAGAAAGCTGGCGAATAATTGAAAGCGGGGTTTTCATTTCGTGAGCAGCAATAAGAAAACTACTTTCTTTTGCTACCAGATTTAAAAAAACTCCCGCTCATCCATATTTTTTTATTATAGCAAATTTTTTTGCTATTTTTTTAAAAAGCTAATCCATTTTTTTAAAGTGCTTAAAACATTTTCGTTCAAGACATTATTATAAGTATCGGCATCAGTTCGAATCATCAAAGTTTTACTATTCAATTTAAAATAATAAGCTGTTCCACGAATTCTATTATTCTTCTCTGGTCCAGGGAATAATCCTGCAATTTTCGTAGCCGGATATCCATTAACCGTTACGGCTTCAGAAGAAAGTTCGCCCTTTTTGATAGCTTCGTTAAATTCTTTAAGAACTTCATCCACGCTCTTCTCGTAAATAGCCACTCGCAAACCGAAACGTTGAGTGTCTTTACCATCTTTTGGAACTGGTGGCACTGTATCTGGATAAAAATAAGAGAAGAATCCCTTTCGATCAGAACCGTTAGATTCAATATACTGATTCCAGAATGTTGGATAACTAAAAGTTACCTTTCCTAAATCTTCTGGAGCACGAAATTCTTTAACAGTTTTCCGTCGCTCTTCGTTATATTTCTTTTCATCATCTTCTTGCTGTTTTCGTTTTCCTTCAGCAACTTGTAAGTCAATTTTTCCTTCAACATCTGTTTTTACATTGTTGTATTCAATGTAAGCCCAAATTCCAAATGAACCAGCACCAGCAAAACCGATGCTCAACAGAATAATTGCGATTGTTGAACCTTTAACTGCACCTTTTTTGAATCTATTCATATCTACTATTATACTTATGTTTTTTTAAATTTTTTTCAAGTGCTTTTTCGAAACTTTATTTTATAAAAAAAAAAAACCGCCAAAGCGGAATTTATCAAAAAATTGGTGGCTCCTCCCAGACTTGAACTGGGGACACAAGGCTCTTCAGGCCTCTGCTCTACCAACTGAGCTAAAGAGCCAACCTTTATTAATTATACAGTATAAGATTTTTTTATTGCAAGAGTTTTTTTAAAATTTTATTAGAGAAATAAGCGTATCGCAAAATTAAAGTTTTATTATATGCTTATGTTTTATTCTTTCGAACTTTCTAAAAATGCAAAGATAAATCCATCAATTTCGCCATTCAAGACCTTTTCAACATCTTTTTCTTCATATTTAGTTCGTGTATCTTTAACTATTTTATAAGGGTTTAGAACATAATTTCGAATTTGCGAGCCCCAATCAGCAGATTTTCCAGCTTGAAGTTCACTCAAATTCTGTGCATGCTGTTCCATTTTCATTTGCACAAGCTTTCCACGCAAAATATTCATTGCGGTTTCTTTATTCTGCGTTTGTGAGCGTTCATTCTGAATTGCCACAACAGTACAAGTTGGAATGTGTGTAATTCGTACAGCCGAATCAGTTGTATTTACACCTTGCCCACCCTTTCCGCCAGAGCGATAAACATCAATTCGAAGGTCTTTTTCAGCAATTTCAACATGTTCTGGCGTATCAATTTTTGGCAAAACTTCAACTAAAGCAAAAGAAGTTTCACGAGTTCCGCCACTATTAAATGGTGAAATCCGCACCAAACGATGCACACCATTTTCACTTCTCATTTTACCATAAGTATAAAGGCCTTGAATTTCGAAAACACTAGTTTTAATTCCAGCTTCTTCACCAATACTACGCTCAATTTGCTCAGTTTTTAGCTTATTTTTTTCAGCCCAACGTAAATACATTCGCTCCAACATTTCGGCAAAATCTTGTGCATCAGTTCCACCAACACCAGCCGTAATTCGAACGATTGCATCACCGCTGTCAAATTCTCCATCAAATAAAAAGCTGTTTTTTTAGCTCTTCAAAATCATTTTCGAACTGCAAAACTTGAGCTTCAAACTCTTCAAGAAGTTCATTGTCACTAAGATTTACTAATTCTAGAATGTCTTTAACTTGCGTTTTTAAAACCAGCCAAGGGTGAATTTCCTTGTTTAAATCAGCAAGTTTTTTAACTTTTTCTTGTGCAGTTTTAGGATTTAGCCAAATTTCTGGATTCGAAATTTCAACCTCTAAATCTGAGATTTGATTTTTTTTGCTTTCAAGATTAAGCTTTAAGCTCGCTTTTTCAAGCTCATTTAAAATTTCGCCAACGCGAGCTTTCAGCTTATCCATAATCTATTTCTTTGCTGCCTCTTCAGCTTCTGCTTCAATATCATCTTCCGTGAAAAGTTTTTCAACAAACAAAAGTACGAAATATACAACGAACGCAATTACTAAAAAGTTAATAATATCATTCAAAAATGCACCGTAAGAAAGAACCGCTTCTTTACCTGCTGGTGTTTTTCCCATATTCCAAACAACACCTTTCAAACCTTCGGCTGATCCCAAGAATGAAAGCCAAGTGGTGGCATAATGATATTATTAATCAAAGATTTAACAAGATCGCCAGAAGCCGTTCCAATAATTAAACCAATCGCCATTCCGATCAATCCCTGATCTTTAATAAATTTTTTTAAAACCCGCAAATTGCGCTTTTGGGTCTACTGCTTTTATCTTTAAAGCAGATTTCTTTGTAGATTTAGCTTGTTTTTTACTCATAGTATAAATTTTATCATAAAAGGTTTACATTTTCAACAAATTGTTCGCCGCGATCAACATAACTCTTAAACATATCAAAACTGGCATGAGCTGGACTTAAAATAACCACATCGCCACTTTTCGCGTTTTTGAAAGCAGTCTTTTACAACTTCTTGCATATTTGTTTCTGTACCTAAATTTATAAACCGTTTGAATCCGCCTGATATCAATTTCTGAGTTAGTTTTTTTCAGATTCTGCCCCCATTAAAAATTACCTTTCGAAGTTCTTGCTCTGGCATTTTTGCAATTTTTTCAGTCAACTCACTTAAATCAGCACCTTTATTACTTCCGCCAAGAATTAGAATTTTTGGCTTTTCGAAAGAATTTAGTGCAGCAATCGCACTACCCGGTGTGGTCGCAATTGAATCATCATAAAATCGCACGCCTTCAAACTCGCGAACAAATTTTAACCGATGTGGTAAACCTGTAAATTTTGAAAGCCCTTCTCGCCAAAAAGTCGAAGATCTCCTCAATTTTCAAAACCCTTTTTACGCAAAAAATCGAAAAGTTGCAATCATTGCAGCACAAGCATTTTTTTGATTATGTTCACCTGGAATTTTCAAAATATCAGTTTCGAAGAGAGCTTCATCTCCCCATAAAAAATAGTTTTCTTGAATATGAGCTAAATTGTAATTCTGAAAAGGCTGGAGCTCTGCCTTGAGCTGACTTTTTAAGTTTTCAACATTTTTTAAAACTATTGGATTTTCAGCATTAAAAATAAAAAAATCATTCTCAGTTTGATTTTTTTAGCAATATTCATTTTTGCCGCCACATAATCTTCAAAGCCATTATGAACATCAAGGTGATCAACTTCAAGATTATTTAAAAATTGCAATATGCGGCGATTTTTTTGAGCGTCCCAAAGCTGAAAACTGCTGAGCTCATAAATCACGGCATCATCTTTTTGAATTTTTCGAAAGCTCATTAAGTGCTGGTAAGCCAATATTACCAACAAGATGAAACCCTTTCAAACCAGCTGCACGCAAAATTTCAACGATAAAACTCGATACCGTTCCCTTGCCTTTTTGAGCCGGTTACACCAATAATTGGTGCTGGGCATTTTTCGAAAAATAAATTTGTAACAGATGTAATTTTAGTATTTTTTGGCAAACGGCTAGGATTAACTGCGGGCGTTCGCACAATCAAATCTGCTTGAATTTTTGAAAAATCATGAAAATCACCAAAGAATTTAACGCCATTTGGTAGCTCAATTTTACTTTTTTTCGAGTTTTTCGTCATAAATTTCAAAAAGTAATATTTTTGATCAATACTTTTAAAAATAATCATAAGCACTTTTTGCTTCGAGCCCAAAACCAATTAATGCAATTTTCATATTTCTCCTTTTAGTTTAGATTATCTTTATTTTATTTTAGCATAGTTTAAGCAAAAAAACACCCCTTCTATTTTCGAAAGAGTGTTTTTTACATTAGTTAGCACCAAATTTTCTGTTTGATTTAGTTGGGTCGCTCGCAGTTTGCCGAGGTTGGATATTTTGATTACTATTATTTATCGGCTGTGAGGCTTTGGCCAACTTGTGCTGCAGGCGCACCATATGTAACAGAACTGGAAGCAGAAGCATCAGAAGAGCCAGCCTGAGCTTGTTGCGGAGCCGATGTTTGCCAATTCTGTCCAGCAGTTACTTCTACCTTTTGACTTGGAGAGGATTGATTATTCATAGAACTATTATTGCTTGCTGCAGTCTCAACCGTAGCTGTTTGTGGAGTGTGGGATTGAGCCAGCTTTTGCATTGCCATAAAGTTAGATTGCTGGTCTGGCGTTAGGGACATTGTTCCATTTGCATTAGCAGTAAGAGCTTGCTCGGCAATCTTACCCATATTCTGTGCTTGCGAAATCTTGCTTTGGTCACCGCTATTAAATGCACTTTGCATTGCTTTAAACGCTTTGTTATCATTAACATTTGCGCTAGACATGTCAGACCAATCAGCCATTTGTTTAGCACTTGCACCTGAGTATGTTGAAATATCGTTTTCGAAATCTTGAACAGATTTGATATTTTCTGAAGAGAAATCTTGCATGACTGCTTTTGCTGCGGCAGGATTAACTTTCTTGATATCACTACCAGCTTTTGATGCAATTTGAGCAGCAACAGATTTTCTTTGTTCAGCATCACCAATATTTAAAGCACTATTAGCAATACTGCTCATTGCAGCAGCCTGACCAGCACCATTAAGACCCGATTTTGTTACTGCTTGCGAAAGAGCACTATACATTAAACCTTGTTGGACAGGATCGGAAACATTCGAAATTCTTGCAAGCTCAGAATTGACATTCGATACATTATTACCAATCCCATCTGCCATAGCAGCAATCATTCCATCTGTCTGGCCCTTTTCAAAACTACTAATTTCAGCACCAAGTTGTGCCCTTCTTCGATAATCTGAGGGTGTAAGGTTCTTCTTTGCTTGAAGTTTTCGAAGTTCCTTGCGGTTTCTTCTGTACCGCTTTTCTTCATATTTTGCTGCACGAGCTTTTTCACCTATGGCAATTCCACCAATGCTTCTTTTTGCTTCTTTCTCTCTTAGAGCTTTAGCCCAGTTCGAATTCTGACCAACAGAATTAATTTTACCAGACATTCTATCAATAGCGCCACGCAAATTTCCGCCAGTTAAGCCATCAATAAATGAAAGCACAGTTTTAATAACTGCAATAATTGCAAATAGTGATAGTATAGGTAAAACGCCATAAATAGTTTTAAGCAATTCATCATCAGATACGCTATACAGTAGATTAGAAACAAATAAGGCTCCACCCACCATTAATGAACAAATTGGGTAAATCATTAGCATATTTTTCATAAGCTTAGTCCACTTCTTGAAAATTCCCTCTGTATTTGGCAATAACCCTGCAACAAAAGCTAAAGGAGAAGTTACAACAAGAATAATAACAGCTGCTTCCCTTACCATTAATATAAATACTGTCATAACAACAGCAAATGCTGCAGATACAAGAAAAAGAAGAATTGTACTGCCCGCAACAAGAGTAGCTGTTACTCCGGCTGCAATAAGTGCACCTATTTTTGCATGACCTGTTAGAATACCTTCAACAGGAGACTGCCCCGTTTGAGCATCGCTCGAAAAATCCCATCTACCATTATCTGATAGCCACTTAAATAAGGTACTACCAACGATATTTGAAATATCAATAGCAATTACAACAATATACCAAGAAATATTAACTAAAATTGCATAAATAATAATTTTTGGTAGCATCTTCTTAATGCCGTAGTTAGAAATCCCTGCACTAGTTACTTGTGAAAAAATTATTATTGCAATCATAATTACAAAAAATATGTTTGCAATATCCCTAAATGTTACCCAGTGCTTAAATGCTTTTTGCCCCTTTCCAGAATTTGAAAAAAGTTGATCGGATTTAATATTTAAGAAATTTGTTTGCATGAAATTATATAAACTAACAACAACACCAGTTGAAGCACGAACAATCGGGCAAACTATCCAACCGACCCATTCAAGATCGCAGGAATTTTTATCTTTATTGGATTCCTTAGTTTCTTTATCCATTTCTTCAATTGCAGCTTTGGCTTCATCGTTCTTTTTAGTCCAATCGCCATCATTTGTTGCGGGAGAATAATTACATTTTTTCTTGAGCTCATTAAGTTTCTTCTCGTCAACACCAGCCGCTTTAGCCTTTTTATATGCCTCTTCACATTTGATTCTATCGTTATTAGCTGTATTATTTCTTACATCCTGTTGAGTTTTATCAGTTGTCGGCTGCGAAGATCTACCAGTTGGGGTTGTAGGAACAACCTGATTATCTTTTTTTCTTTTTTCTTCTATTTCTCTATTCTTCTTCTCTTGCTCTGCTTTTTTCTTAACTTCATCAGGCGTAACAAAATTGCTGTTAGGATTAGTCAAATCAATAGCATTTCTGCAAAAAAATTATTACTCAAAAAAAGAAAAAAAATACTAGAAAAAAAAATAACTATTAAAACTTTTTTTATTTTTTTCAACCCAACCCAAAATCTTTTTCATAATGCTTATATTTAATCACAAAAAAATAAAAATCAATATAGTTATGCTTTTTTTGCTGCAAAAAAAGTAGCTTACATTTTTTTGCAAGCTACTTTTTTTCGAAAAATCTGCTTTATAGAAAGGTGCGGTTTTACCAACCGCCACCTCCACCGCCGCCAGCGCCGCCACCAGAGAATCCGCCACCTCCACCAGAGCTGCTCGAACTTGGCGCAGAATAACTGTTCATTGCACTATTAAAGCTATTCAAGCTATTCGAAAACACCATAGCATTAAATGCTGTTGAGCCGACATACCAATCTGGCAAGTAACCTTCATCTTGAAATTGCAATTCAAGCACCTTTGCCCAAGACTTCTCTAGCCCAAACAACGCTGCCCAAGGTAAAAGTTTTTCATAAAGTTTTACGCGAGAACCACCAAATTCAGTTTGGAATCTTTCAGAATTCTGCAAACTTTGCGAGAACATTAACCGTTCGCTTTCTGCCACCGAAATGTAAAGTTTCAAACCTTCAAGATAATTCTTTGCTTCAAAACCTTTTCGAGATGGAATTTTTATATTCGAAATAGTAAATATTAAAATTGAAAGCATGACGGCTACAATGAAAGAATATATAACTACCGTAAACCAAGGTGAAATAGTTGAAATAAAATTAACCAGTATTCCATTTGCAAATAACAATACTACAGATAAAACGATCACTCCGCCGGCAAAAAACTGAGAATTGCTGAAAACTGCTGGCTTTTCTTGAACATAGTAAGAAGTTCCGCTAAATGCTGAATTTAAAACTTTCGAAGAAATATCAGAGGCTTGCATACTACTCATTTGTTTAGATAAATCAATCTCAGTTTTACTTCTGAAAAATGAATTTAATAACGAAAGCATATCTCGATTCAAATTATCTCGATTTAATAGCTGAATTGTATAGCTCTTTTTCTCGCCGCCCAAAAAGCCCTTCGAAGTTTTTTCAACAATCTGAATATTGCCATTCACCGCAAAAAATAGCATTGCAGCAGTAAGTTTTTTATTTGATTTTACTAAATTCCCCGCATCCAAAATATCTAATTCTTCAATTTTTGGCGGCAAATATTGCGGAACAACCGCTTTCGAAACCTCGTTCTCTCTCTTAACTGAATTATATTTTAAAATAACCCGAATAGCAAAGAATAGTGTAATTACTGCTAAAATTAATGCCAAAATTCCAAAAATTATTGTATTTACGTCAATACCACTCACTTCTGGTTGAGCAAATTTACTATTAAAGTCAATTTCAAATGTTAAATTCTCGCCAGCTTGAACATATTTTTGAGAGAACTTAAAAACTCCCTCTTCCGGCTTGCGTTCAAAAGTATTACATTTTTCAGTTAATCCTTGCATTCCAGCGAAACATCTCACTGTGCCATTAAATTCTTTCAAAACCGATAAATCTAAATTAACTGTTGCAATAACTTCATTAAAAGGTCGTTTCCACTGAGTACCATTAGTGTTCATAATCAATTTCTGTACACCACTATCTGTTAAGAGTAGATTTTTAAACTGATATTTTAGCTGATATTTATGTCTTCCGTAAACGAAACTTCCACTTTCACCAATTCGGAATACGATATTTCCGTCACTTTCATAAGTTGAATATGAAACTTTTTTAGCCATCCATTTCAATTTCAGCTTTGCCATCAAAAATAGCTTTACCATTAAAAAACCGTGGAATTGCACGCTCGATTCCGTGATTTATGCCATCACGGATAAAATATGTCGAAATATTTTCAGTAATTTCAAGATTCGTATTTCCTTTTTGGTCGGCGCTAAAATTATATTTTTGCATCAAAATTTGAAAAAATAATATTATTATTTTTTATTCGCAGCTCAGCTTCTTCAGCATCACGATTCCGCCGTCTTCTGGCGAAAGCTTGATTTGAAAAACTACTAAAAGTAAAAGCTAAAAGCCAAAACCGCCACTAAAAAAATAGTGGCATAATTTTTGGTGATTTTTTTCGAATAAAATTATTTTGTAATTTCATTGTCAGTTGTTCCTGCATTTTTTTAAAATTAATTAAATTCTCAGTTGACATTTTTACCATATTTTGTACAGCAACATCCGTATTAAACGCAACGTGTGGAGTAATAATAACATTCGGAAAGTTCGCTAAATCGCGATAAACAGCATCCCTAATAATTTTTCCACTCAAATCTTTTCGAATTAGATTCTTTTCATGCTCAAAAACATCAAGACCAGCTGCTGAAACTTTTCCGTTCACTAAAGCATCTCTTAAATCTTTGGAGTTAATATGTCCGCCACGCGCAGTATTAACAATAACTACTCCATCTTTCATTTTCGAAATACTTTCTGCATTAATAATGTGGCGATTATCTGGTGTTAGAGGAATATGAAGTGAAATCAAATCACTTTCCGCAAAAACTTCATCTAAGCTTTTATATTCTAAAATTTCACGAGCGGCATCATTTTTGAAAGTATCATAAGCGATTATTTTTGCACCAAAAGCTTTAAAAGCCTTTGCGGTTGTTAAGCCAATATGGCCCACACCAATAATTCCAATGGTCATTGTATTAAGTTCGCGACCCATCAAATTATCTACCGAAAAGTTCTGATTTTTGGCGCGTGAAAGACAAAGTGGGATTTTTCGAATCGTTGCCAGTGCAAGCGCAACCGCGAATTCAGCAATTGCGCTTGGTGAATATTGCGGTACATTCGAAATTTTAATACCAAAGCTTTTAGCTTTTTCAAGATCAATTCCATCAAACCCAGCTGTTCGAACAGTAAAATAAGAAATTCCCATTTTCGAAAGAGTTTCCCAAATATCATTAAGTTCTTCGCTTGAAGTATAAGATGAAACCGCATCAAAACCTTCAGCAAGTTTTACGGTTTCGGCATTTAAATCTTTTGGAGTTGTAGCATATTCAATACCAAACTGCTCCGCGAATTTTTCGAAATATTGGAGCTCATCTTTTCGTACACTATAAGCAATAATTTTCATACATCAATTATAATGCTTATACTTGTTTTTTTCAAGAGCTGAGATTATTTTACAAATTTTTCAAAAAGTTCTTCTCTTGAAAGTAATTCGACTTCGCCATTTACACGCGTTACAACTTCGAATTTTCCACTTTCAATCAAACGATCAGAAATTGTCAACCGATATGGAATACCCATTAATTCAGCATCAGCAAATTTTTGGCCTGGGCGAAGGTTGCGGTCATCAAACAGAACCTCAATTCCTTTTTTCGAAAATTCATTATAAATTTCTTCTGCTAATTCTTGTGATTTTTCACCAATTTGCACAAGGTAAATTTTTGCTGGAGCGATATTTTCTGGCCAAATTAAACCTTTTTCATCACTAAATTTTTCAGCAATAACGCCCATCACACGAGTGATTCCAATTCCGTAAGACCCCATCCATGCTGATTTCTCGTTCGCCATTTTTGTCAGTAAAATAAAGCCCCATTTCATCAGTTTTTTGCGTGCCAAAGTTGAAGATATTTCCGACTTCTGCAGTTTTAACCTTTTCTAATCCTTCTTTTGAACTAATTTCACCAGATTCAATCGCTTGGTCTAAAATTTCTTCATTAAAAGCAAGAGTTTTTTCGCCGTCACGCTTCAAATAAACATAATCTTCGCCGGCATCGCAAATTGTTTGAAATTCGTGGCTGAATTTTGTAAATGCCCCGCCACTAGCAAATGTCACAAAGGTATCTTTTCACCTAAAACCGAGGCGTTCGAAAATTCGTTCATAAGCTTTTTGAAACTTTGTCGTAATATGCTTCTAAATCTTCTTTGGTTTCGTGAATTGAATACAGGTCTTTCATCAAAAATTCGCGACCGCGCATAATTCCACTTTTTGCACGGAGCTCATTTCGCATTTTATTTTGAAATTGAAAAACCGAAACTGGCAAATCTTTATAAGATTGAATATGATTCTTAAGCATTTCAACAATCGGCTCTTCATGACTCCAACCTAATCCAACCTCTGTCTTATCTTTCAGATTGGTTTTAAACCAAACATCCACAACATCATCGTTCCAGCGAGTTGTGCGTTCCCAAATTTCACGGCGCTGAAGCGTTGTCATTAAAATCTCATTTGCGTCGATTTTTTTCAAGCTCTTCTCGAACTATTTTTTTAATGTTTTCTAGCACCTTAAAACCAAGCGGTAAATAATCATAAGCACCCGCCATTTCTTTATGAACAAATCCAGCTTTAATCAAAAGTTGCGCGTTCTTAGCTTCTTCACCAGACGGAACTGTTTTGCTTGTTTTTGTATATAATTTTGATAATCGCATAAAATCTCCTTTTTTAAAAATAAAACTCGGCTGAATTGGCCAACCGAGCTTTTAAAAAAATTAGTTAATTTCTGTAATTTCGTATTTGATTACACCTTTTGGTGTCGTAATATCTACTTCTTCGCCGAGCTTTTTGCCCATGATCTGTTGGCCGATTGGTGATTCATTCGAAATCTTACCCTCAAGGGGGTTTGCCTCAACCGCACCAACCATTGTATATTTTACCTCTTTACCATTTTCTAGGTTTTTTAAGCTAACTTGATTACCAAGAGATACAACGCCCTTTTCACCACCACCAATAATCACAGCATTTTGTAAAAATATTTTCAATCTCCATAATTCGAGATTCTGCTAAAGCTTGTTTTTTGCGAGCGGCATCATATTCTGAATTTTCACGCAAATCACCAAAATCACGCGCAGTAGCAACTTCTTCTGAAATTTCTTTACGTTGCGAAATCAAAAGCTCTAGTTCAGCTTCGAGTTCTTTTTTTCCTATTTTTGTAATATTAAATTCTTGTTTCATAAAATAAAAATCCTCTAAATAAGTCTTATAATTATATCAAAGTTTTCAATTCAAGTCAACGCTAAGCTTGAAAGAATTGAATAGTTTGCAAAACATAAAGCAGGAAGAAAGCAATCCCATTTTTAATCATATGAATCACAATCCCCGACCAAATTGTTTGCGTCCATTTTTCGCGAATAAAGCACATCACAACACTCATCACAAACACCGTCACGCCAACATTCATTTGAAAATGTACAAATCCAAAAAGTAAACTCGTTACAAAAATTGCTAGCAGAACATTCAATTTTCGAAGTTGGCCATAAATTATTCCACGAAAAATCAATTCTTCAAAAACTGGCGCAATCACAACAACTGAAATAAAAGCTAACAAAAAAATTGCCAAGAATGAATCATCCCACTACGTTGAAAAACTAAATCTTGAACTTGCAATTTATCAAAATGAAGAATATTCGGCAAAAATTCTAATAAAACGCCAGAAATAATCATCGATGCTAAAAAGCCCAAAATTGCCAAACCTAAATCTTGCCAAGTAATCACACCCTTTAAAGCAATATCGTCTTTTGAGATCTTCTGCTTGAAAAGTTTGGTCGGAATAAAAATACACCATCGCAAGCATTAATCCAAGAAATAATGCTGAATAAATAGTAGTAGTAATCGTGTTTGAAGCCGCACTTTGATAGCCTACATCATTATTCCAAAAAAATCAAAGCGAGTGAAAGTCGAATTATTACAGCTGAAAAAAATAACTTGCCGCAAAATATGACAAAATTGGCAGAAATTATCCAAAAAAATAATTTTTTTAAAAGGCTTTTTTTGAAAGTATTTCCTCATTCTTTTTGAAGTTTTAAAAATATTTTTTTAAATTTATTCTTCATTTTTAACCTCTAAAAAAATCTTTCGTAAAATCTAGAAAAAAATAATTAAAAGTGAAAGCCCCATCAAAAAAATATAAAAACTCCAACCGTTAATATTTTCTTCAATCTCTTTTCGAAAGTGGCTTTTTGAGCAAAATTCGAAAAATGAAAGTCATTAGCCAACGACCGCCATCAAGCGCAGGAATTGGCAAAACGTTCATACACGCCAAACTAATTGAAATAATTGCAGTTAGCATTAAGATCATATCAAGCCCCATCGAGATGATGTTTGGGAAGATTTCACCAATCACTAAAATTGGGACCAGAAACACTTTCACCTGCTTTTGAAAGTTGAGAATTTGCTTTCTGCTGTGATTGTTGATTAGGAATTAGCTTTTCAAAAACCCCGCCAAAAAAGTTCATAAAAAGTTCGCTAACACCTTTAAAAGTTTCACCCGTAAATTGAATTGTTGTGCCAAGCCCAACAATCGGTGCGCTCCAAGTTGCATGAATTTTTCTGCATTCCCATCAGTCAAAAAAATGCGCCCAAAAAAACCATTCTTATTATTTTTCATTTAATTTAATATCTTTTGAGATGATCGCCACGCTGAATTTTTTTAAATTCACACTTTTGCCAGCATTACTACGTAAATCTTCTTTAACGGTGGCAGAACTATCAACTTTTTTACCATTAAATTCCAAAAATTATGTCTTTTTTTTTGCAAAGCCAGCTTTTTTTGTGCAGGCGAATCATTCGAAACCTGCGAAACTTGCACGCCACCACCAGAAATTCGAGCATCAGAACCTAAATAAAACTGATTCGAAATTAATTTTGGCATTCCGAAAATTGACAGGATAGTAAAAATAACAAAAGCAACCAACCAATTCATTGCAACACCGGCAAATAAAATTTGAGTTTTTGCCCAAAAACTTGCCGCACCATAATCACCTTTTTTTAGAATCTGAATCGTGCTCACCTTTCAACCGAACAAAACCGCCCAATGGAATCACACCAATCGAAATTTTTGTACTTTTTGGTAGAATTTTGTTAGTTTTTGCTCTAAAACTTTTAATTCTTGGCGGAAAACCGATTGCGTACTCTTTAAGTTTTACACCATTTTTCTTAGCCGCAAGCGCGTGACCAAGCTCGTGTATTGCAACCAAAAAAGTCAGCGAAACTAGACCAATAATTATACCCAAAAAAATTAAATTCAAAAATCTCCATCCTACCCTTTCGAAATTCTTTAAATTATCTTTTTGCCGGCACAACTTTGTGTGCTAGCAAAAAACAACTTTAGATTGTGAGAATTTCTTTCTCTTTTTCTTTAAAAAAATACATCAATTTGTGTGCTAAAAATCTTTAATTTCAGCGTCAATTTCTTTTTCAATTCGCTTCAAATCGTCTTCAGTTAAAGATTTTTCATCTTTAAGCTTCTTGGCGTGCTTTAAAGCATCTTGGCGAATATTTCGAAGCGTAATTTTTGCGCCTTCAACTTTTTCTGAAGTTTGTTTTACGATTTGCTTACGGCGTTCCTCCGTTAGCGGTGGAACTGGCACACGAACAACGCGACCATCATCACTCGGGTTGAACCCAAAGGCTTTGATCGTTGCGAATTGCTGCAGAAATTGCCGAAATATTATTCGCATCAAATGGCGTAATTAAAATCATCCCCGCCTCTGGCGCAGTCATATTCGAAACTTGGTTCAATGGCATTTTTGTGCCATAAACCTCAACCATAACACTATCAAGCATTGAAGGATGCGCTCGACCCGTTCGAACCTTCTTCATTTCACCCTTAAAATGCTCAACAGCTTCAGTCATTTTTAATTTAAATTCATCTGTATCAAACATAGCACCATTATATCATACATTACCATTATTATTCAAATTGACTTTTAAGAGCTTTTATGCTATAATATTGGTTATAGCTTTTTAGAAAGCTAAAAAAATCAAAGGAGGTGCCAAAAAAATGGCACTAGTATCAATTAAGCTCACAAAATCAGCACTAGATCATACTCACCTAGATATTGAAGAATCTATTCTTCAATATAATCCATCTCGAGAGAAAACAACTCGTAAAATCATTCGAAAGTTTGTCGAAAAACACGAAGGAGATAAAATTATTGTTTTTGCAGACCAAGCAAAGGATAAACTCGGGAATTTAGTTATTTTGCAACAAGAGTGTGATAGAGTAAATATTGAGCTAACTATATCACTCTATTGCAAAGATGAAAATCATTACAGTGAGCACTTCGGGGAATATTATTTCCACGAAGTCGATCTAAGTTTGAGCGAAGAACTCAAAAATATGGCTATTTGGTAGAGCAGTACATTTCTCTCCCCCGCAACAAACTGCGGGGTTTTTCTTGACTAAAATTATAAAAAATGTTAAAATATTAAAACTAAAAATGGAGGTGGCAAATGAGCCAAGAACTTTTACCTAAGCAAACTGATTTAATTGATAGATTTGGCGTGTTGCAAATTAAACTTTCAAACCGCGGTCGAAGGAATCGAGAATTTATTCATATTTTTGATAAAAATTCTCGCTTTTCGAAAGTTAAAGATGCTGAGATTTTTTCAAAGAAAATGCACAAAATAAATTTTAACTCAAAGAATACCATCCGTGATGTTGAGTGCTACAGTGAGTCTAAAGACTCAAACTATCAGCGTAAAATTTTGATTGATTTTTGTGAACGACACAAGATAGACCTTCTCCTTCATATTGCAGAAGGAAATTCTCGTGGTAGATATAAAACACAAGTTTTCATTTTTTCGGTTTAGCTTCAATCTCGCTACGGCGAGATTTTATTCTTCTTGTGCAAAATTTTTACTCAAAATTTGGATTTCATTTTTAAGTGAATCAAGTTCTTCCTCGAGTTTTTCGGCTTTCGAAATCGCTTCTTTATATTTTTCAAAAACCTCTTCAAGAGGAATTTCACCACTTTCAATTTTTATTAGAAATCTCATCAATTTCAGCCATTTTTTTACTAATTTCGTTCGACATTTTTTACCTCCGCCGTTATTTTTTTATCAATTGTTTGAATCATAATTTCTTCACCAGCCGCCAATTTTCCACTTACTAAAGCATAACCTTTTTGAAAGTATGTTTTGTGGATTATAGCTTTCAAAAATTCGCTTTTTTTGGCTTGAAGTTTCTCTTTGCTGTTCAAAAAAATATTATTCAAAAATTAAATCTTTCATTTTCATAAATCTTTTGATGGTTTTCAATTTTTTTAATTCATCGATCTTCGAAAGAATAAAAATCGTTTGTGTGCAAAAATTTTTTTGAACATAAAAAAATCTCATTTCGTCAAATTTATTCGGTGTTAAAAATTGCGCAACATTGCTCGGTGTTGAAGCCGCAAAATCTGCCGCTAAATCGCACAGACTTTCATCAATTTCGTGGCCAATTCCTGTGATAACTGGTACGCGAGAAGCAGCGATCGCACGAACTAATTTTTCGTCATTAAAAACCGCTAAATCATCATTACTTCCACCACCACGAATAATAGTAATAACATCCGGTAATTCACTTTGCGAATTAAAAAAATCAATTGCTCGAATAATCTGGTCGCTTGCAGAAATTCCCTGCACCTGCGTATGCGCAACAGTAATCCCAACCCGCCCCAACGCTCGTTAACAATCTTAATAAAGTCAGCATAGCCCGCTGCCTGAACGCTTGAAATAACAGCAATTTTTTGAGGATTTCGTGGAATTTCACGCTTACGGCTTTCATCAAATAAGCCCTCTTTCATTAACTTTTCCTTTAAAATTTCGAAAGATTTTTTTGAGACTTCCTTCACCTTTTTGGTATGATTTTTCTCAATTGTTAGGCTGAATTTTCCCCAATTTGTGAGTTTTGGCTTTGCTTGTACGATAACCTTCATTCCATCTTCGAGCGGAAATCGCATTTGCCAAACCGTCATAAAGCAACCAAGAACCGAATCTTCATCTTTCAAATCAAAAAAAACAAACTTATTGTGGTTCACCTTAAAAGCTTGAAATTTCACCTTCAATCAGAACGCTCGGAAAAACTCTTTTTCGAAAAATATCATTACTAGTTGCAATAAAATCTGAAACACTATAAATTACTCTCGTACGGTTGAGGTTTTTTTATTTCAAAATTTAGCAACTCTTCAAATTCATCAAAAATCCATATAAAAACTATTATAGCACATTTTAAGTATAAAAAAATAACCGCCTTGAAGCGATTATTTTTCGAATATTTTAGAAAATTCCTGGTTCAACTCTTGAATTTGTGATTTTTCACCGCCAGAAACTGCACCCAAAATCCAAGTATTTGCGTCTATAAATTCTTTTGCAACTTTAAAAATTTGCTCACGAGAAATCTGCTTAATAAATTTTGGCTGAGATTTATAATCTCGAAGATGTCCATCCCAAAAATATCGAGAAGCATAAAATCCTGCCGTTGAAGCTACCGTTTGTCCACCCATTTGGAACGAACCAAGAGAATAGCTCTTCATAGCGTCAAGCTCCTCTTCGGTAATTTCTTCGTTTAGAACCTTTTTGAGCTCTAAAACAATTAATTCAAAAAGCTCTTTAGCGGTTCCATAATTAGTTTGCCCTTCAAAATCCCAAGAAGAGTCTTTTGGGCCACGTGAAGCACCAGAATAAATACCATAAGTTAAACCGCGTTTGCGAGCTTGACCAAGAATTCGAGCATGCATTGTGCCAGTTAAAATATGGTTCAAAGCGTGCATTGCGTCCATTTCAGATGTTGTAAGTTTTCGTGGAAGCAAAAGCGAAATACCAAAACTTATATTTTTTAAATCTGGGCGATAAATAAAAATTGGCTCTTTCGGTTTTTCATTTCATCAGTAATGATTTCGAAACGTTCACCTCTTTCAAGCGGTAAATTTTCAAAGCCTTCAAGAATTTTATTTTTGCGAGTTGGTGTGATTTTTCCGGCAATCACAAAACGCAGATTATCGGTTGTGTGCGTACGTTTATGATGCTCGCAAATATCTTCAAGAGTGATATTATCAATCGTTTTAAGTCGCTCTTCATAAGTTAGAACTTCTTCACCAAATTCCTGCTGAATCTTTGGCCAAAGAAGACGTGCATTGTTATTTAAATAGCCTGTAAGTTCATTTCGAACGTTTCCCTTTTCAGCCTTAAACTCAAATTCATTAAATTTAGGCTGACTAATCGATAGGAGTTGAAGTTCAAAAATCCTATCCCATTCAAAATCGGCACAATCCGCCACATAGTTCATACTCATATCTGAGGTTGAAGCGTTGTGATAGGCGCCATTCTTAGTAAATTCAGCTTCAAATTCATGTTCGCTGGCAAATTTTGCATTTGCGCCAAAAGCCATGTGTTCCATAATATGAGCAGTTTCATAAATTTTTGGACTTTTCGTATAACGCGAACCAGCCCGAAACTGAAATTGAAAACTCATCACCGTTGCATCTGGAACATTTACAAGAAGGCCGCGTACGCCATTTTTTAGGCGTACTTCTTCAACGGTGTGCCGCATTTATTTACGACCCTTCTTCTTGTTTTGACGTTGAGCTTTTTGAGCTTTCCGTGCGTTATTTTTCTTAGCATTTTCGCTATTTTTCGAAGACGCTTTTTTAGCTTTCGAAAAGTCTTCATCTCGGTTTTTTTCACCAGATTGAATTTCATTAACACCTTTCTCAACCGAATTTTCAGCAAGGCGAGTGAGCTCGGTATCATGATCTTCTTCTTGACGAACGGCAGCATCATTAGGTGTAATTCTAGTTAAAATTCGAATAGTCTCATCACGCAAAGTATTCTGAAGACCATCGAACAATTTTTGTGATTCTGCACGGTATTCAACCAATGGATCACGCTGACCAACACTTCGCCAGTGGATTCCTTCTCGTAAGAAATTCATATTTTCAAGGTGATTCATCCAAAGAGTATCAAGAATTTGCATATAAACTTCACGTTCAACTTTTTGGAACGCTTCTTTACCAATTTCGTATTCTTTATCTTGGTAAAGTTCTTCAGCAATATGTTTTGCTAATTTCATACGTTTTTTATCGTTAGAAATTCGACCAAGTGCTTCAATTTTCTCTTCTTCGATTGGGAATATTTCAGTAAAATTCGAAACAAACTTTTCGTTATTTTTTGAAGGAAGTTCAGCAAGTTCTTCTGCTTTAGAAATAAACAAAGCCTTAATTTCATCTGTAATATCTTCGCCTTCAAGAATTTTTCGGCGCATCGTGTAGACAACTTTTCGGTGACGGTTAATTACGTTGTCATATTGAACAACATTTTTACGCGTATCAAAATTAAATCCTTCAACACGTTTTTGAGCGTTCTCAAGAGTTTTCGAAACAGATTTATGCTGGATTGGCATATCTTCTGGCACACCAAGTCGATCCATCAACATTGCAATTCGTTCACCCTGGAAAATTCGCATCAAATCATCTTCAGTTGAAACATAAAATTGCGTTTCACCAGGGTCACCCTGACGTCCACCACGACCACGGAACTGGTTGTCGATTCGGCGAGATTCATGGCGCTCTGAACCAATTACGACTAAGCCGCCAAGCTCCTTAACACCTTTACCGAGCTTAATATCGGTTCCACGACCAGCAATATTTGTTGCAAGCGTAATTGCGCCTTTTTCTCCGGCACGCGCCACAATTGCAGCCTCGTGCTCGTTGTTTTTAGCATTCAAAAGGTTATATTTAATTCCTTCTTGATCAAGATACTTCGCAATCTGCTCATTCTTTTCAATTGAACCTGAGCCAACCAAAACTGGGCGACCTTGTGCATGATATTCTTTAATTGCTTCTGCAACAGCTTTGAGTTTTGCCTTTTCAGTTTTAAAGATTAAGTCTTCTTTATCGTCACGGATAACTGGTTTATTCGAAGGAATTTGCACAACTTCTAAAGAATAAATTTGCTGGAATTCTTCGGCTTCAGTAAAAGCAGTTCCAGTCATACCAGAAAGTTTATTATAAAGGCGGAAGAAATTTTGGAACGAAATTGTCGCGAGCGTCATTGATTCTTGAAGAACTGGAACTTTTTCTTTCGCTTCAATTGCCTGGTGTAAGCCTTCGTTGTAACGACGTCCGTTCATCAAACGACCAGTGTGCTCATCAACAATAATCACCTCGCCATCATTTGTTACAACGTAATCTTTATCACGCTTGAAAAGAGTTTCGGCGCGCAAAGCTTGCTCAACGTGATAAACTGCACGCGAATGTTCTGGTGTGTAAAGATTCTTCATATTGAGAAGTTTTTCGATCTTATCAATTCCAGATTCAGTTAATGCCACACTTCGGCGCTTTTCATCAACTTCATAATCATCTTTCGAAAGTTGCGAAATAATTTGTGCAAACTGAATATAGCTCTCTGGATTTTCGGCCGCAGGAGCTGAGATAATCAATGGTGTTCGTGCTTCATCGATTAAAATTGAGTCAACCTCATCGACAATCGCAAAATTCAATTCACGCTGGCGTAAAAGATCAACTTCATTCACCATGTTGTCACGCAAATAATCGAAACCAAACTCATTGTTTGTTCCATAAGTAATATCCGCTGCATAAGCTTCTTTTCGAGTTGCTGGGCGAAGCTTTCGCATATTTTCATCTTCGTGTTCTTCGTTGTCGTATTCTGGGTCAAAAATAAAGCTTGCTTCATTAATAATTACACCGACCGAAAGGCCAAGAGAATCATATAGATTTCCCATCCAAGAAGCGTCACGCTGCGCAAGATAATCATTCACAGTCACAACATGCACACCTTTTCCTTCCATAGCATTCAAAGAAACCGGCAAAGTTGCCACCAAAGTTTTACCCTCACCCGTTTTCATTTCTGCGACTTTTCCTTCATGTAAAACCATTCCACCAATCAATTGAACATCAAAGTGTCGCATTCCAAGCACACGAGTCGAAGCTTCACGTACAAGTGCAAAAACATCTGGCAAGATATCATCTAAATCTTTTTTTGAAAGGCTTTTTTTGAGTTTTTCCAAAAAGCTTCTTTGAGCTTTTCATCACTCATTTTTCTGTATTTTTCGCTTAGATTATTAATTTCATCAACTTTTCGTTGCAATCGGCGCAAAACTTTCTTTTGCGGGTCACCAAAAACAGTAGTTAAAAGTTTATCAACTTTGTTTTCTTCCACCATTACATTTTTTTTCTTCGCAGTTTTTAGACATTTCCTCTCCATTAAAAAACAGTATAAAATCTATCTTATATTTTACCATAATTTGAATATTAAAAAAAGCCCTTTAGTGGACTTTTTATTTAAAAACTACATCGATCACGCCAGAAAACACCTCAATTAGCTCTTTTCGCAAGCTTTCAGATTTTTTATTAAAAGCTTCTAGATCGTCAAGAAGCTTTTCGTATTCCGAAACTTTCAAACTCAATTTTCGAAGCCCGGCAAGAGTTAGCTTAGTTTTTTTCTACTTGATTTCCTGAAATTCTCGAAAGCGGAAAGAAAAATCCCTTCATCAATAGAATCAGCTAGTTCAAAAGGTTCGAGCCAGTTTTCCTCATCTCGATCATCGGAAACGTAAAGCTGTTTCGAAAACTCATTAAATTCGATAATTTTTAATTTGACGATTGGTGGTTCATTTTTGATTGTTTTAATCTCATAAATCACCACTGTCGATATCCCATCATTACTTTTCGAAATCTCAGCAAATCGCCGACCATATTTTGCGAAAAGCTTTTTGGCATAAAAACTACCATTCATAGTTGTAACCCCCATCTTTATTAATATGCGCGCAAAAATACGGAACAATTTCACGAACTTGATATCCGAGATAAGTCAAATCTTCACCCACAACTTTTTTAGTTTCGCCGCTTAAAAATTCATTCACAATAACCTCTGCAATATCTTGAATTTTGAAAAGCCGATCCGTCCATTCTTGAGAATCATACCAAACAAAATGTCGATAATTTTGAATACATTTTTTTAATACTTAGCGTTTTAAGTATTTCCCGCCCAAAAATCTCAACCTTGCATGGCTGATATTCCAAACCTTGATCTTGCTCAAAAAAACAATCCAAAACCGTAAAAACCGGATCATCTTTGAAATCTTTAGGCTCTTTCATAAACTGAACACGAACGCCAATTTCTGGAACAATTTGTCGCCCATATTTTCGAAAGAAAACAAGCCCATAAGTAATCGAATTATCTGCTTCTTTTTTACGATGAAGGCAAGCCAGCATTTCGCTTGGCTTACGATGTAACATCTCATATAAAAAGTTCTTGCTGTTTATTCATTTTTCCACCCCTTAAAAATAATTTTTAAAATAACAATAGCTTAATTATATCATCTTTTATTTAAAAAGCAAAATCTCCGCGATATTGCAGAGATTTTTTGAGTTTTCGAAAGTTTTTAGCCGCGTTTGAGCGAGCGTTTGAATTTCGCCATAATTCCAGATTTTTCCAAGTCGAGGATTTTTTTCTCAGTCTTATAGCGGCGGATTTGCCCGTCAAGTTTTGCTTCAACAATATCAATTGCAGCCAAAAACATTTGAACTTTGATCTTTGGCAACAAGAGTTTTGTCTGGCACGTTAATAACCACCTCAACTTCATATTTATTATCGTGAGTGCCATTAATTTGCGAAATTACAACGCGTGCCGACACTGATTTTTTAGCATGGCGTGGCAAATATTTATCTAATTTACCAATGTGTTTTTTTCAGTGTATTTTTTTGTTGTTTCGTCAATTTCGTATTTATTTCCTGTAATTTCAATCTGTGAAATCATATATAATCCTTTTTTTGTTAGTTTATATCTCTATATTAGCATAAACATTTTATTTTGTCAAGAAAAAAGCCCGCAAACGCGAGCTCTACACTAACTACTTAAGCTTGTTTATAACTTCTTTGATTTTATCGGTATTAAACCCGACAAAAGGTTCGAGACCCTAAATCTCTTGGATCTACAAACGGAGCGCCCGCTAGACCATAGTTCTGCTTCAACTCACTAGTCATTTCTGCTATAGAGCCATCAGGGTCATTGCTTACATTGTAAATAGTAAAACGATCCAAAAACACCCGCTCTTTCGAAGTTTTTTTTGGTCATATTGCAAGCTACGCAATTTTTAGCTACGAAAAGTACTGGCATATTAGACACCTTCTTTCTTAATTTATATTTAGATTATATCATAAACAAAACAAAAAAGCACTATCTATAGCGTTGTAAAATTTACAGAACTCTATATTTAGTGCTTATTTTATTTTTAGATTCGTTCGCGATTATTCATATATGGCTGCAAAACTTTTGGCAAAACAAGATCTTCCCCATCTTGAAAATTCTCAATGGCTGCCACCAAACATCGAGCGAGTGAAACAGCTGTACCATTCAAAGTGTGAACAACTTGCAGATCACCATTTTCACGACGCACACGAATATTAAGGTTTCGTGCTTGATAGTCAGTGCAGTTTGAGCAGCTCGTAATTTCACGATAACTACCATCAACTGGGCTCCAATATTCAATGTCGTATTTTTTCGAAGCTGGCGCGCCCAAATCACCACTGGCGATATTAATCACGCGATAAGGAATACCAAGATCTTGATAAATCTCTTCTTCCACCGCCAAAATTTTCTCGTGGACATCAACACTTTGCTCTGGTAAGGTATAGGCATACATTTCAAGCTTGTTGAACTGATGAACACGGAAAAGCCCGCGCGTATGCTTACCATAAGTACCAGCCTCTTTTCGGTAACAAGGAGAATATCCAGCGTAAAAAATTGGCAAATCTTTTTCGTTCAAAATTTCACCAGCATGATAACCAGTTAATGACATTTCAGCGGTAGCAATCAAACTTAGGTCTTCGCCTTCAATGAAGTATTCGTCACTTTGTTCGCTTGAACGAGGCGCGAAACCAGTTCCCATAGCAACTTCACCATTAACCATATGTGGAACGGTCATAAAATTAAAGCCTTTCGAAATTAATTTGTTCAAAGCAAATTGATAAATAGCATTTTCAAGAAGCGCTAAATCGCCCTTTAAGAAATAGAATTTTGTTCCAGCAACTTTCGAGCCACGCTCAAAATCAACCCAGTTTTTTTTGTTTGCAAAATCAAGGTGATCTTGCGCGCCTTTACGGCTTTCGAAAAACTCTTCGCCCCAAGTTTTTACCAAATCATCTTCACCTTCTTCACCAATTGGCACATTTGGCTGAAGAATGTTTGGAATACCATTTAAAGCATTCGAAAGTTTCTCATCAAGTTCGCGATAAGTTTTTTCAAGCTCGGCGAGTTCTTCTTTGATTTTCTTGCCTTCTGTAATTTGTTCGGCACTTGGCTTTTCGCCAGAGTTTTTCATTGAGGCCGCAATTTGATTACGGCGAGTTCGAAGCTCATCAATTTTAGTTGTAAGAGTTTTTCTTTCATCATCAAGCGCAATAACAGCCTGAATATCGGCGTTTTTATAACCTTTATTCAACGCATCTTTTTGCACACGCTCGGCATTTTCACGAATAAATCTAATATCTAACATAGAACAATTATACTACAGTTTTAGCAAAAAAATAACCCCTTTTTTTAACTTGACTTTATTAATATAAAAATTATATAATATGTAAGTATAGTTCCTTAAAAAACTTTACAGAAAAAAATCCAGGGGAAATTTTCATGGCGAAAAAAACAATTTTGTTGGACCTTTAGAAAGTGAAGAAAAGCTGAAAAAAAGCTTGAAGAAGAATATACAATAATCCTATATAAAATTATTAGGTATATTATAGAAAGAACTCGGTCAATCGACCGAACGACAACCAATTCCATTTAATTACTATGATTATTGGAGGAAGTATTCTACAAGAATTAGTATTCCAAAAAAAGAAGCAATCGAAATGGGTTATGGAAATGATAAATTTATAGAGGTTCGAAGAGCTGTTAATAGTAAGTTTCATATTTTTGAAGAATATGAAGCCGAAAAAAATGGCGTAGAACAAATCATATTTCTAATAGAACCAAAATTGATTTTGGAATCTGATAAGCCAAGTCGAAATGGTAAAGTTAATCTTTATTATGAAGCAATATCGGAAGAAGTCAAGAAATATATTCGAAAACTTTCAAAAGATCAATATGAGGATCTTTGCGAACAAATTCGTATTAATGAGATAATGGAGATCCCTATTGCTTTACCAGAGCATATACATATGACACATTTGCACAAATACTTAAAGCAACATCCAAAAGTATTTAAAAATATCGCTGGTTTTAGAAGGCCTCATCTTAAAAGTGAGTCTAGAAAGAAAGGTTACAATTTATATGTCAAAGTAACTGGACTGGATTTTTTTAATCTTGAAGCTCCAATTTAAATTTGGGGCTTTTTAATTGACTTTTATTTTTAAAAGTGGTATAATCTATATTATAACACTTCCCTTTCAGGGACGCACTTTAAAGGAGGAAACCAACTATGGCTACAACAGTCTTAACAAATGCCGAATTGATCGAAAATGCTCGCACAATTGATGCGAAAGATTATCACGATAAACTTTCGCCGAAGATTCGTGAAGTTTTTGCAGGATTAAGCGATCAAGAGATTAAAAATGCGATCAGCTCTTGTTCTGCAGGAAAATGTTATCTTATTGAAATTCCCGCTAGCAATATTTTCGAAGAGAAATATCTCTATTATATCAATAATACCATTCGAATGAGCCCCCTATTCCAAACAGTGAAAAGAGTTGCATTCTTTGATAAAAATGGTGAAAAGTATGTTAGGGTTTGGCTCCGTGGCGACATTAGGAAGTTCCTTCCTAAGGGCCGCAAGCATTATAAATCCTGAGCGGTCAACACGCCTCGCCAAAAATGGCGGGGTTTTTCTATTGACTTTTTTTATTTTTTTATGTTATTATAGTTATGTTTTTAAAAGCAAAAACAAAAAGGAATCAAATGAAACAAAAAAACTACAAAAAAAGATACTTAATTATTTTTGACCCAATTTTTTTAAGAAAAAAATTTCAAATTGAAAAATTGAAAAAAAGGAATTTCGAAAGACACAGAACTTAAAATTACCCTCCCCGAAGAAAAAAATTTCTTTCGCGGTGTTAGTTTTAGCGAAAAATGTTAGCTTGAAAAAAGCTTACAAACGGCAATTGGATTAAAAAAATCTACATGCTAAAATTTGGCGAAGGTGCTGAAGAATTATTTGGTGTAAATGAAATTAATGAAGAAAGCGAACTAGAATCTCGCGACGTGCGAATCATCGCCTTTATCGAAAAAGAGTTTAGCTTAATATAACTATATCAACAATAATAAAAAAACCTCTTAAATCTTAGTGAAAGAGGTCTTTTTATCTTACTCATTCTATTTAATAGTTTTTTTCTAATAACAATTATAGAAATCACAGAAAGTATAGCACCACCCATGAAAAAGTAAATTTTTAATAAAATTATTTTTCGAAAACCTGTGTTTGGTGCACTAATATTTTCTTTTAGCTTCTTCTCTTCTTTTACTGGGTTCAAAGGTTTTTTTCAGGTGCAGGAATGCTTTTTCTTTTTTTATAAACAAATGTTACAATTTTTTTACACCTTCTTCAACTTTTTCCAGTTTTAGGTGATGAGTCTTTAAGCAATTCCGCTTTTTCGAATCCTTCGAATTGCTTTTCTTCGGCAGCATAGTCTGTGCCCACTTGAACTTTATTCTCTAGCAAAACTTCAGGAGCAAGGCTTGTGCCATTCTCATCTTGATAGCGTACAATCACAGATCCACGCTTTTTGATATCTGAATAAGATTTCATTTTTGTGCCACTTATGACACCTGCAGCCGTTTTATCTAGAGAAAAATATTTATCATCACCTCGGTAAATTTCTGTAGTTGCAGAAATTGGGTTCAGTTTATTCTCGTTATAGTTAATTGTTTTTTCGCTAGTATCCAAAATAGTTAATTTTGGCAAAAACTGATAATAGGATTTATCATCAGCAATTTCTACAATCTGATATACAAGCTCGTGGCTTGAATTTTTTATAACTTTATACTTTAAGTTTACACCAGTCTTGAGCAAGACGCCTTTTGAAGTGACATTATCACCATAGTTAGCATATAATTCTTGGGTATTTATAGTACTGACTACCCCTTCTTTCGGATTCAATTTTGTATCAAATGCAACACCAGAAGATTGTGGTAGTTTCATCTTAACAATGTCGCCTGGTTTAATGTGCTTTGGATCATTCTTGTCAGATTGTTTCAATCCAAAATCAAAAATACTACCATTCAAATTTTCACCATCCTGGCTAGAAGCATGAAAAATATTAAGCCTAAAATCGACTGCTGGTGATGTTTTGCCAAGTCCATTAATTGTGCTGGTTTTACGCACAGCATCTTTATCGTTAACCTTTACGGCTTGTTCGACATTATATTTATGATTAACCCAGGCGGAATAATTATAAGCAACAATATCTATTGATAACTCCATATTGGGGAATTTTTTAGCTTGATCATTAAAAATTAATCTATATTCTGAATCTCTAGCAGTACTCTTTTCTGGAATAATATCTTCTGCTTCAGGATGACCCTTAATAGATCTTCTAGAAAAATCACCAACGTTGTCTTTAGCTTTAATAAGCTTCATTTTTCCGATAATTATATCTTTGTAACGGATATCTTTATTTTCCAGCCCAGCATCATTAAGGCTCTCAAATTTAAGATCGATATAATCACCAGCGTTAATATTATAACTGTTTTTTTAATATTTATATTAACCTTTAGTATTAGTCCGATTAAATGAACCGCCCGATTGAAGTTCTTTAATTTCACCTGTTGCTTCAACATCAATTCTCTTTGCTGTGTTAGCAAACGCAGGTTGAGCCAAAAACATAGCACAAACAGCACCTATAAAAGCAGAAACTGCTATTTTTATTCTTAAACATTTTTTTCTTCCCTTTATTTTTTTATTACTTATGCTTAAAAATTATAACTGGTTATGTATAAAAAGTCAAGGCTTAAATAATCACAAAAAATAAAAACTCCACCATTATTAGTGGAGATTTATTGCGAATTGCGCTATTTATTATTCATTAACACCGAGTTCAATTCGCGAGAATTGTCGCACAACGATATTTTCACCGAGTTTTGCAACAGTTTCTTTTAAGAACTGCTCAACTGTTTTGCTGTCATCCATGATGTAAGCTTGTGAAAGAAGAACTTTTTCAGCAAAGTATTTTCTTCACTTGACCATCAACGATTTTTCGCAGCAATTTCAGCTGGTTTTCCTTCTTTCGAAACACGCTCTTCAGCTTCAGCTTTTACGCGAGCGATTTCTTCTGCTGGAATATCAGATTCGTTAGCATAAACTGGTGCCATCGCAGCAATTTGCATTGCAATTTGGTGGGCAAAATTCTTGAAATCTTCTGTTCGAGCAACAAAGTCGGTTTCGCAGTTGACTTCAACAATTACACCGATTCGACCACCGTGAACGTAAGCCTCAACCAAACCTTCACGAGCTTCGCGGTCACCTTTTTTCTCAGCTTTTGTTAGACCTTTTTTACGAAGAGCTTCAAGCGCTTTATCAAAATCACCTTCAGCTTCAACAAGAGCTTTTTTGGCGTCGGTCAAGCCAAGACCTGTCAATTCTTTAAGTTTCTTAATTTCTTCAATAGAAACAGCCATTTTTATCCTTTCGAATTTAAGAATTATTTATCAGTTTTAGCTTCTTTGATAGCTTCGATCACATAGTCCAAAAGCAATTTAACACCTTTAATAGCGTCATCATTTGCTGGAATTACGTAATCAATTCCATCTGGGTTTACATTTGTATCAACAATTGCAACCACTGGGATATTCAAAGTTTTAGCTTCACGAATTGCGTTTGCGTCAGCAATTGAATCAGTTACAAACAAAATTCCTGGGCGACCCATCAAATCTTTAATTCCACCATATTTTGTATTTAAAGCTTCAATTTCTTCAGCGTATCGTTGAACTTCAAGTTTTGAATAGCGTTTTGAAAGCTCACCGCTATCCATTCGTTTTTCAAGAGTTTTTAATTTCTTGATTTGTTGGTTTTACAGTTGCTGAGTTTGTAAGCATTCCGCCAACCCATCGTTCAACAACATATGGTTGTTTTACGCTTTGAGCGGCTTCACGAACAGCTTCTTTAACTTGTTTTTTAGTTCCAACAAAAAGAACTTTTCGACCGCCTTCAACTGCTTTTGTGATAGCTGGAAGAGCTTTTTCAAGACCTTCAACAGTTTTTAGCTAGATCGATAATGTGGCTATCTTGACGCTTGCTATGAATATATGGCGCCATTTTTTTGGATGCCAGCGTGAAGTTTTGTGACCAAAATGAACGCCAGCCTCAAGCAATTGCTTGATATCAACTTTTACAGACATTTTAACTCCTTTGTCTTCATTTTTGGGGATAATTTCAAAAAACTCTCGAAAGGAATTCCCCAAAAATTGTTTCATTAAATTTATATACTTTTTCAATTCTATCACACTTTGCATAAAAAGAAAAGAGGAAATCCCTCTTCTCTAATTTTTATTGTCGTTTGATCAAATTTTATTGTCGTTTGATAACAACCACAGAAATTGCTGCAAGAATTATTGAAACAACACTAACCAAAACAGTTTCAAAGCCCTGTTTTCGGTTTTCACCAGTATTTGGAGCTTGAAGTTTTTGAATCTGTTTATTATCTTTTTTCAAAATTTGATTTTCAGGTAATTCGGAAGCTTTTACTTCGCTCAAATTCTGCCCCTGTTTTTCATTAAGCTTTTTCGTCTTGCTTTTTATTCTCATTTTTTTCTTATTTTCTTCGTTTGCGATTTTCTCCCAAGCGTCAGAATTATTTTCTTCGTCTTTCTTCAAACGATCAGCTTCTTCTTGTGCGGCCTTTTTAAGCTCTTCCTCAGCAGCCTTCATCTTTTCTTCTTCGATTTTCTTATTAATTTGATCAATAACGTTGTCGATTCCAGCAATCAAGCTAGATTTGAAACGATCAGCAAGAAGAAACTCGTTTCCATATTGAGCTCGCAATTTATTAAAAATATCTATTAATGTTAGCTTTAAGCATTCTTGCATTTTCGCTCAGCTTTGTTTAAATCTTTTTCACCCAAAAGTTCTTTTTGACGATTTTTCGATATGTGCGATAAAATTTTCTTCATCTGTTAGAGCTAAAATTGCATTTGCAATTCGCTCTTGCAATTCTTTTAATTCCGGAAGTTGCTCATAAAGCGCCTTGATATTTTTTTCTCAGCCAATTCGTTAATATGCTCAATTTCTTTCATAACAGCTTCTCGATATTCAAGAACATAAAAATCGTCTTTATTCAATTTTTTTCTAAATATCTTTGAGCTTGATTTGATGGCGAAATTGAACTTTTATTTTTTTAATATATTTATCTGCCTTGATTTGCTAAATTCTTAAGAAAAAGCTATTTGGTTTTCAAGTTTAGCTTTATTACTTGCGATTTCTTCTTTCAAACTTTGCATGTCACTCAGATTTAACGGCAGATACATTTTTTTGCCAGTCAATAAACTCACAAAACCAGAGAAAGTAAGAATTCCCACAACCATTAGAATGGTTAGTTTTTTTCATTTGTAACTCCTCAAATTAACTATTTATAATACCAAAATACACTATTTTAAAAATTATTTTCAAGCACGAACATAATGTTTTTCATACATATCTTTTTTTAGAAAATTAAATTTGCTTTTTTTGAAATAATCTGCTAAAATGAAAAAGTTATGAAAAAGAATTTACATCCAACCGAGTATCGCCCTGTCGTATTTAGCGACGAGGTGGCTGGATTTGCTTTCTTGACTCGCTCAACAGCAGATTCAAAAGAAACAATCAAATGGGAAGACGGAAACGAATACCCACTTGTAAAAATGCACATCTCAAGTGCTTCTCACCCATTCTTTACTGGTGAAGAAAAAATCATCGACACCGAAGGTCGTGTTGATCGATTCAAACGAGCACAAGAAATGGCAGAAGCTCGCAAAGCTGCTTTGGCAAACAAAGCTAAAAAACAAGCTGCTGAAAAAGCTAAAAAAGCTGAACGATAGTTCATGCAAAAATGAAAATCTCGCAGGTTATTTGCGAGATTTTTCTTAAAATTAAATTGTGTAATTTTACCAGTCAGCAATATAAACTTCCATCAACATATAAGATCCAAGAAAACCGACAATAAACGAAATTATAGTAATAACTTTATACCCGCTATCAGTAGTCAAATGGATATTAAAAAAATAGATGATAAGATCCAGTAAGTAATGAAGAAAAAAACACTATAAAAAGACCCAAAAAGCTATTAAATATTTCAAACAAAGCTTCCAAAATGGACAATTAGGGTTGTTATTTACTGGTATAGATGCCATATTTATCCTTTCGACGTTAAAATATTATATCTATATATTACCCCCTTACCATTAAGTCAAGTTTATTTTGGGATTTTCCAGTAGATTTCTTGAATTTTATTTTTTCGAAGAAATTCATTAGCTTTCGAAAATGGTTTTGAGCCGAAAAATCCCTTATGTGCCGAAAATGGTGACGGGTGAGCGCTTTTAATTTTAAGATGTTTTTGGATTTGTTATTCGAGCACCAACTTTTTGCGCATGCGCTCCCATAAAATAAAAACTAACGGCTTTTCGAAATCATTTAAAAAATCTAAAAACATGTTCTGAAAACTCCATCCAGCCAAAATTTGCATGACTTGCTGGCTTACCTTTTTCAACACTAAAAGAAGTATTCAGCAGTAAAACACCTTGCTCCGCCCAAGATTCCAAAAAACCATCGCTTGCCGGCTCAATTCCTATATCACTTTGAAGTTCTTTATAAATATTTTGCAAACTTGGCGGAATTTTTAACACCTTTTTTTAACCGAAAAAAACTCATTCCATGTGCCTGCCCTTCTCCATGATAAGGATCTTGTCCAATAATCACAACCTTAGTTTTTTTCAAATGGGCATTTTTTTCAAAACAAGAAAAAAATCTCTTCTCTTGCGGGAAAAAAATATCTTTCGAAATGCGTTCGCGTTCAACTTTTTGCCACAACTTTTTAAAAATATGGCTTTTTCGGCTTCGTTTTTCAATAAATTCACGCCAAGAAGTCATTTTCATATCAAAAATCTTATCATAACCACAATCAAATTTCAATACTTCAAATTTATACGAATTTCTGGTATAATATTTTATATGCCAAAAATTGATCTAAATCTTGATAAACTTAAAACTGAGCGCGAAGAAATTCAGGCTTTTTTGAGCGAACCAAACGCTTATTCTTCGCCTGATTTTTCTACTAAAAATAAGCGATTTACTGAACTCGAAAAAATTATCGAGCGTGGTGAATTGCGCGAAAATCTTGAAAAAAATATCGAAGAAGCGCGCGAACTTGCTAGCCTTGAAACTGGTGAACTTGCCGAACTTGCTAAAATGGAAATAGTTGAAAGCGAAGAAAAACTTGCCGATCTTGAACAGGAGCTTTTCGAAATGCTTCTCCCTAAAGATCCGAACGACGAAAAAAACGTGATTGTTGAAATTCGTGCAGGAGCGGGTGGCGATGAAGCTTCCCTTTTTGCAAGCGAACTTTACCGCATGTATTTACGATATTGTGAACAAAATGGCCTAAAAACCGAACTTTTGAGCGAATCTGCAAATGATGCTGGCGGTTATAAAGAAGTTGTTTTTGGAGTAAAAGGCGATGCTCCTTACTCAAAATTAAAATTCGAAAGTGGTGTTCATCGAGTTCAACGCATTCCGGCTACTGAATCGCAAGGGCGAATTCACACTTCAACCGTAACGGTAGCAGTCTTACCTGAAGCCGAAGAAGCTGATATTGAAATCAATCCGAATGATTTGCGAATTGACGTTTATCGTTCAGGTGGTCATGGTGGTCAAAGTGTGAACACAACCGATTCTGCCGTGCGAATAACTCACATTCCAACTGGTATGGTGGTTACAAACCAAGATGAAAAATCACAAATTAAGAACAAAGAGAAAGCCCTTGGGATTTTGCGTGCACGCCTACTTCAAGCTAAAATTGATGAGGAAAATGCCAAACTTACCGCCGAACGCCGCAGCCTAATTGGTTCTGGCGACCGCTCCGAAAAGATTCGAACATACAATTTCCCTCAAGATCGCATCACCGACCACCGGATTGGCTTTTCAAGAAGTAATATTCCAGCCGCAATGAATGGGCAAATTTTAGATATTGTTGAACACTTACAAGCTGCCGAGCTTGAATTCTTAGCCGCAAACGCTTCAGAAAACAACTAATTTATGCGAGAAACTATTGAATCTTGGCTGAAAAAATCAGCGCAAAAACTTAGGAATGCTAAAATTGAGAGTTCACAACTTGATGCTGAGCTAATTTTGGCAAATGTTTTAAAAGTTGAACGAACTTTTTTACATGCAAATCCTCAAAAAAAGCTTTCAAAAAATATTATTTTTCACGCTAATAACTTTTTAAATAAGCGCCTAAAGAGGATTCCCCTCGCTTATATCTTTCGAGAAAAGGAATTTTTTGGAAGAACTTTTTTTGTAAACGAAAATGTACTAGTTCCTCGCCCAGAAACTGAAACCTTGATTGAAATTACTAAAAAAATTGCCAAAAATGGTGATCAAATTTTAGATGTTGGTACAGGTTCTGGAATAATTCCAATCACTCTAAAAAGCTGAGCTTGGCGAAAAATTTAGATCTTTTTGCGAGCGACATTTCGCTTCAAGCGCTTTCTGTGCGAATCTAAACGCTATAAAAATCCTTAAAAGTGAAATTGAGCTTTTCGAAAGTGATCTTTTAAGCAAAATACCGTCAGAAATTCTTTCGAAAATAACAATAATTACAGCAAATCTACCTTATGTCAATAAAGATTGGGTAAATTTCGAAAAGAATAATGAGCTACACTATGAACCACAAATTGCACTTTACGCTCAGAAAAACGGATTAGAGGCAATCTTTAATTTAATTTATCAAGCTCAAGATTTACCAAAATTGCAAAAAATTATTCTTGAAGCCGACCCATCTCAATTTAAGGAAATTGAAAATTACGCCAAAAAATGTGGTTTATCAAAAACTTATTCAGAAAATTACACAATTGTTTTCGAAAAAAAATAACCCAACGAGGGGGTTATTTTTATTTATGATATTCTTCAAGAGTTGCGCGAGTATATCTTTCTCTACCGTCTCGAATATAAGAAATTTCAACAGTATCACCAACGGACTTTTCACCGATCAAAGAACTAATGCTGGAATTTTTAGAAACCTCAACACCATCAATTTTTGTGATTATGTCTCCGTCCTTTAAACCAGCTTTTTGCGCAGGGCTACCATATATAATAGCATTGCCTTTTTTCGACTTAACTAAAGCACCTTTCGAAACATCAAGATTATATTTTTTTCTAATTTGCTGATTAATTGATATATAACTCGCTCCAAGATAAGCTCGTTTCGGTTCCTTGCCTTTACTAATAGATTTTAAGATACCTTTTACTGAAGAGATTGGTATTGCGAAGCCAATACTTTGAGCTTTAGAGGCGACTGCAGTATTAATTCCAATTACCTGCCCTTGTGCATTCACTAAAGGACCGCCAGAATTTCCGCTATTGATTGCCGCGTCTGTTTGAATCATATCGGTCAAAACTTCTCTCGAAGAACCGTCTTCGCTAGAAGCCTCAACCGTACGACCAATTCCAGAAATAATACCACTCGTTACGGTACCGTCATATTCACCCAAAGCATTTCCGATCGCAATCACTTGCTGTCCGATATTTATTTTCTTCGAATCTCCAAGCTCGGCAGCTTTCAATCCTTTTGCGTTCGAAATTTTTAAAATTGCAATATCACTCATTGGGTCAACCATAACCACTCTAACGTTTTCATAAGAATCGCCATTATTAGTAACAACCAAAATTTCAGAAGATTTTTCAATAACATGCTTATTTGTTAAAATATATCCATCTTGGCTAATAATGATTCCCGTTCCTGCACTTGCAGAATCTTCTGTTGAATAAAAGAATCTTGAACTTTTTTGATTTTTGCTAACAATAGAAACAACACTTTGCGAAACTCTATTCGCAACCGACTCAATCGAATTAGAATCCATTTGATTCGCAAAATTTGAAGCTTTATCGCTCGCCGAAAAATTGAAGTTTGCAGACCCAGTTTTATTCTTATTAAAATTACTTTTTGATATGATTTGAGCTAAAATAATTACACAAAAATACAACCGCCACCATAATTATGGCTATTAAAAAAATTGACTTTTTTTGGCTTTTTTTAAAATATTTTCGAAAAATTCATATTTTAACCTTTCGCAACTGGGAATCGAAGAAAAAGAATAGCAATAAAGTTAAGATGAGAATTGTTGCAAAAATCACCTCTGGTAGAAATTCTTTTCGTTCCCTTTCTTTATTTTTTTATCTACAATAATCATATTAAAAACCAATAAAAACTTAAAACTGTTAAAAATAATTGCAGCCTGAGGAATTATAAAATTAAAATATGGCGCAAAGTTAATGCGATAACCAATCACCAAAAAGTTGAATATCCAAGCAAATTCAGCAATAATTAGACCCCAAAAAAGACTGAAAATCTCAATATTTAAATCTGCATAAGATGAAATAATATGCCGAATTGTTGAATATCCGAGCAAAAAAATGCCAAGATAAAAAAATTAAAAGCTTCGTTCCAACCATAGGTAATCGAATATAAAGCCGAAAACCCAAAGAATACGGTGAAAAGAGCTTGAACTTGCACGAATAATTCTTTTGAGCTTGGCTTAATGATTGTTAACCAAAATATATATAAAGCCAAGAGTAGCCCTTGCGAAAAGATGTAATCTATACCTGTTGAGAACATTAAAATAACTATACTTAGCGAAAAGATTAAATCAACAAGATTTGATTTTACATTTGCAAGCCAAAATCTTGGCCGAACAGCAAAAGTTCGCCATTTGCTTACAAAAACCAAGAGAACTGCAATCCAAGGAGTTTTAGTAATATAAATAGAGAGCCAAACGATAACCGCCAAAACAATATTTAAAAAAATATGTGCAACGTTTCCCCAAAAAGAATGTTTTTTCGAAATTCTAATAAAATCCATACTCTCTCCATTATATCACACAATTTTAAAAAAATAACCATAATTGAAAAATCTTTAAAAAAATCATGCTAAAATATAAAAAAATGAAGAGTAATTTTTGGCAACGGCATCCTCGAATAGCCGACACTTTCGGGATTTTTGTTTTCTTTTTTTGTGTAACTTTAGGAACAATCTTTATTAATACTTTTATTTTTTTCAAAGCTTCACAATTGTTGGCTCGAGTATGGAACCAACTTTTAAAGACGGCGATAAAGCCATTATAAATAGATTACCCTTAACTTGGGCAAATTTTACGAACACAAAATTTGTACCAAAACGTGGTGAGATTATTGTTTTCGAAAACCCACAGTTTATCGACGGGATGAAAGATCAATATATTATTAAACGCGTGATCGCCTTTGCTGGTGAAAAAGTGAAAGTTGAAAAAGGAAAATTAACAGTTTACAACGATAAACATCCTAACGGTTTTAGCCCAGATGATAATTTTAATAACGAACCAAAAAAGTATACAAGTCATGATGGAGAATGGACCGTTCCAGAAAATGAAATATTCGTTTCGGGTGATAATCGCGAGGGAAATAATTCGTATGACTCCCGAAGTGGTCTCGGTACCGTTCCGCTGTATAAAATTGTTGGCCCTGTTGCCTTTCGAATCTTTCCTTTTAACAAAATTCGCAATTTTGAATATTCACAGAACTATTAAAATATAAAAAACAACCCTTTTAACGGGGTTATTTTATTTTGAAAGAATTTCCTCAAGTCGCTTTTAATTCTTCTTCACTTTTTAAATTTTATAACGATCTTTCCTGAACCTCTTGCAGAAGTTTTAATATCTACATCTGCACTCAGCTTTTTCGAAATATGCTTAACTGTTTTTTCGAAAGGATTGTTCACTTTTTTAGGTTCAACTTTTTTAGACTCTTCAATCTGCTTTTTTTATAATTCACTAAGAATTGTTCAATTTTACGTGAGCTCCAATTTTCTTCAATAATTTTTGGGAGAATTTTCTTGATAGTTTCCTCATCAATCTTTAAAAGTGGACGCGCTTGGCCTTCTTTTAGTTCGCCAGAAATGATATAATCTTTAACAATTTGTGGAAGTTTTAATAAGCGCAAGGTATTCAAAACTGCACTTTCGCTCCTTCCGCCAACGCGTTCGCCAATTTCCTTTGCCGTTAAATTAAATTGTTCACGAAGTTTTAAATAAGCTTCAGCCATTTCAAGAACATTTAAATTATCGCGCTGAATATTTTCAATCAAACTTAATTCGAGGCGGTTTTGGTCAGAAAGCTCACGAACAACTGCAGGAACCCTTTCTAGCCCCGCGAGCTTTGAGGCGCGATAACGCCTCTCACCAGCAACAATTAAAAACTTAGAGTTTTTTCGAACGACTACAATCGGTTGTAAAACACCATGAATTATAATTGAGTTCGCAAGTTCTTCAAGTTTTTCCTTATTGAAGTGTCGGCGAGGTTGCTCTGGATCAGGCGAAATATCACTAATTTTTAGCTCTTTTAGTTGGCTTTTATCATATTCCAAACCTAACTCTGAATCGATTTTTTCATCAATAATCATCTCGGTTGGAATCAAAGAAGAGAATCCACGACCAAGTCCTTTTTTTGCCATTATTTGCCCCCTTCTATACGCTGAATAATCTCTTTCGAAACTGCTTTATAAGCACGAGCTCCCTTGCTGAATCTATCATAAACACCAATTGGAACACCGTGACTTGGAGCTTCTGCAAGACGAATATTCCGCGGAATTGCATTTGAAAAAATCTTATCTGGAAAGAATTTTTTAATTTCTTCAAGGACTTGCCCACCCAAAGTTGTGCGAGAATCCACCATTGTTGGAAGAACCCCAAGAAGCTCAAGGTTTGGATTCATCCCCTTTTTCACAAGCTTCATGCTTTCAAGAAGCTGACCAAGGCCTTCCATCGCGTAAAATTCAGCCTGAACTGGTAGGATTAAATAATCACTAGCAATAAAACCATTCACAGTCAATAGACTCAAACTTGGTGGAGAGTCTAAAATAACATAGTCAAAATCGGCTTCAACAGATTTTAAAGCATCTTTCAATCGAGTAAATCGACCTTTTGCTGACGCGAGCTCAACTTCAGTATTAGCTAAAATCGGCGTACTTGGTGCAATTTTTTTAATTTCGAAAAATTCTGTTTCAATAATAATTTCACCTAATTGTTTTTCGCCAGAAATCACATCTGCCATTGTAAATTCAAGCTCGTTCTTATTAATTCCAAGGCCACTAGTCGCATTTCCTTGGGGGTCAAAATCTACAAGAAGCGTTCGAAAACCCTTTTTTGCGATAAAATAAGCAATATTAATAGCGCTGGTTGTTTTGCCGACTCCTCCCTTTTTGATTGGTTATCGAAATTACCTTCATAATAATTACATTATATCATATTTTTTTAAAAAAACCATAACCTTTAAAAAGAACGCCTTTTTAGACGCTCTTTTTTATATTATTTTATAGGATCAACCATTACTGGAATATTATCAACATATCGCCTATTTGGTGAAAGACCTTGAATCTGTACATTTTTAGCACCCGGCACAATCCAAGCGCTACCACCATCGAACAGCTGGACTTCAGAAAGTTCTTTTGGTGTAGGAGCATTGGCTGGTAGGCTTAGAATTTGCTTATGATTAGAAACCGAACTCGCCCAGAAATCAACGTGAATAAAGCCTTGACCTGTTGCGTTATTGATTATCATGTAGTTTCGAAAAGTGTCAAATTCTCGTGCAAGTCTTCCGGAAGCGAAAACATTTGAAGTATCAGCAGAAGTCATTCGAAATACAGAGTAAGCACCAAGATTATTATTTGGCAACGCTATACTTCCACCCCCATGAGAAAGCGAAAGAATACCATTATTTAAGCTTAGGGTTTGAGGTATGCCAACTCCAGCATTACCCTGAATACCTTGAATTCCTTGTTCGCCCTTAGCTCCGGTGTCACCTTTTTCACCTTTGATGCCTTGAGCACCTTGGATTCCTTGTGCGCCTTGTTCACCCTTAGGACCGGTGTCACCCTTATCACCTTTTTCACCCTTCAAATCAGAATATGCAATAAGATTATTCCAGCTAGCCTCACCTTTGTATCGCCACTGAATATATAGTGCATCTTTGCGAATTTCAATTTCGCGACCATCTTGACCGTTATTTCCTTGTTCACCTTTTTCACCTCGGTCACCTTTTTGGCCTTGGATTCCTTGTGCGCCGTTTAACCCGTTTTTCCCGTCAATACCATTAACTCCGTTAGTACCATTCGAACCGTTTAAACCATTAACGCCATTTTTTCCATCAACACCGTTCTTGCCATCTTGCCCATCTTTTCCGTCGGCTCCTTTTTCACCTTTAAGGCTAGCAACAGATGTAATATCTTGCCATTCGCCGTCCAAGAACTGATATTGAATTTTTCCATCTTGCTGACGAATACTAATTTGTCCAGGATTTACAACTTTAAATTGAAAATTCGAAGATCCGCGCCACCAAAATAGCAACACAATGATCAATAAAATAATCAAAGCAACGTTCGTAACCCTTAACGCCCGTTTAGAAGCATATTTATCTCTCTCCATAAAGCTCCTCTCTTTAATTTGTTCCTACAATATTAATTACAACTATTTTAACACAAAGCACTACCTTTTTTTCAACTTATTTTTACCCTTGATTTAAACTTAAAACTATGATAAAATAATAAGGATATTAAATTTAATGAGGATTTTATGAAAAAAGCAGTCATAAAAGTTGGCGGTAAACAATTTATCGTTAGCGAAAAAGAGACCCTTCTGGTGGACCTCCTCCCGCAAGGAACAAAAGAGCTCGAACTTGATGCTTTGATGCTTATTAATGGCGACAAAGTGGAAGTTGGAACTCCTGTTGTGAAAGGCGTGAAAGTTTCCGCTAAAGTTGTTGACGAACTTGTTAAGGGCGAAAAAAATCCGCGTGATCCGTTACAAAGCTAAAAAAACGTGTTCACAAAGAAAACGGACATCGTCAAAAATACACTAAAATTGAAATTGCTTCAATTAAATAATTAAAAGGCGGCCAGCCATTCAAAAACTAGCTCTCTACTCAAGGGCTAGTTTTTTATTTTTCATTCATAGATTTAACTATATATATTTTTAGGGTTGATATATTCGACAAAAAGCTTAATATTTAAATTGTGCGACATAATTATTTTACTAACTTTTTTTAAACCATTAATCCAGTATAAACAAAAAAAATAAACCCCGCTTATACGAGGTTTATTCAGTTTTCGAAACTATTTTTTCTCTACTTTTTCAGATTTTTTAGCTTCGTGAGTTTTTGTCGCTTCAGATTCAACAACATCATTTACTTTTTTCGTAAATTCAGCAGTTGCTTTTTTCATTTCTTCACGACTTCGGTACCAGTAGGCTACAGCACCAGTAATTGCCATAATCGCAATCACCATCATTGCAGCCTCAGCAGGACCAGTATGTGGTAGTTCACTTGGAACTTCAGCACATTTTGGATCATTAGCTGCAAGATTTTCAAGACCCGTAATTTTACATTTATCGTTACAATTTGGGTCATTCTTCTTTAAGTTTCCTTTTCCAGGAATTTCACAAAATTCTTTGCGTTCTTGCGGTGTACAATTTTTTTGCACAGTTACAGTTGCTTTATCAGACTTTCCGCCGTTTTCAGTTAAAACTTGAGCCGTATTTGTGATTGTATTGTTTCCACAAACTAATTTCGAAGCATCAATTTTTGCACGGAAGATTAGTGTTGCAGAACCGCCAAACGAGTAATTACCAATGTTAACTCCAGACTTCACAACGTTATCACTCAAGATTTTACCAGCAGCATCTGATGGAGTTGTAATTCGAGTTGTTCCAGGAATAAGAACTAATCCGGCAGGAAGTAAATCTTTAATATTCACATTATTTTGTGAAATCGTTCCAGTGTTCTTATAAGTGATTTTAAACTCAACTTCATCGTTTAAACCGACATTTTGGTTTTTTGCAAAATTATTCGCACCAGCTTTCGAAACCGTTTTAGTTGTTTCGAAATCTGCAAAATCTGCTTTAAATCGATAAGTTATAACACCTGAATATTGGTCACAGCCAGGAAGCATTCCATTTAAGCTATCATAACCAAGATTCGTACCAGAACCGAATAGATTTCCCCCATTCAAGATTTGACCATTTACTGCACCTTTTGTTGTAATTTTAGCTGAGCCTTGAATATACCTCAAAGCAACATCTCGCGAAGGAGAACGCAAAACAGCTTGGTCCCAAACTTTCTGTGGTCGTGCGTTTCGAGCGGTAATTTCTGCCCGCACAAGACCCTCTTTACCTTTCGCAATAGTTGAAGGAACAATTGTATTAAGTTTTGCGTCCAAAGCAATTCCGCGATAGCTATTCTCTTTTGAATTTAAAGAGCTTTTTGCATTATTGTGATAATAGATATAAACTTCATATTCTCGACCAGGTACAATATCAATACTATCAACAAAATTTCCCACACCAGCTTGACGAACTCGAACGAAATTTCGTTCATCTCCAACGGTTGGATTATTTGTAATAGAGTTAAATGTTACATAGTCGGCAGGGTTTTCGGCAGTGAAGGTTTGCCTTTCTGGACCATAAGCGAAAGCGCTTCCACCTAAAGCTACCGCCCCGATGAGGGCTGCGAATGCCGCAACCCCCAAAGTTTGTAATTTATTTTTTACTAACATTTCTTACCTTTTTTATTTTATTGTTGTGTATTATTTTGATTTGTAGCAGCTGAAGAGCCATATGTTTGGTTATAATTTTGTTGAGCTGCCCAAACATCGTTATAATTCACAGTTTCGCCACCAATATTTACAGTTTTGTTCTGTGCTTGTTCAGCCTCGCGAGCCTTAGCTTCAGCTTCAGCCTGTGCTTGTCTAGCTTGTTCCGCAGCTTGCGCTTGAGCTTCTGCAGTAGTTTCGCCAGTATATTCAGCTGGTTTTTCACCTATTTTTGAGACATCTATAGATTCATCAACACCTTCAGCTTTTATTCTACCAGTTGCTGTTCCAGGAGTGACTTCAGGATTTATATTATTGTTTCTTTCCTCTTGAGAAGCTTCACCTATTAATTCACCTTTATCCATTCTAGTAACCGCATTATCTACATTATAGATAGATTGGTCGGTCTTAAATTTGGTATCATCATGTTTTTCAGGTGGAGTTTCTGGAGGTGTCTCAGGTGGAGTTTCTGGAGGTGTCTCAGGTGGAGTTTCTGGAGGTGTCTCAGGTGGAGTTTCTGGAGTAGGTGCTGGTGGTTTTTCAGTATCTGGAGCTGGTGGAGTATAAGTTTCTTCGAATGGAATTTTTGGAGTTGTCCAAGTGTTTGGAACTTCCGCAATTTTCTTCATAACCATTTGTCTACACTGATCACGAATCAAAATTTGTTGCCCATTCTTCAATTCAACCACACGAGCTGTTCCGCCAAATGCACCTTCAGCATGAGCATAATCTTTATTAGTATTTATAAATAGCGAGTAATAATCACCATCCAAAGTTTGATTTCCGACAACTTTAGCACCTTCCATATATTTCGAATATGCATCATTCAATTTCTTGAAAGCTGTCTGATCGCCATCTCGAGCAGCATCAACCAAAGCATCAACCTCATTATTCGAAATTCCAAGTAGATTCTGAGCAGATTCGGCATCGTTAATGAAGAATTGTCCCATATATTCAATATCGTCTTCGTTGTGAGATTCGATCATTTTCTTTTGATATTCTTCATTCGAAAGTTTTGAGGTGTCCGTTCCAATGGAATATTTATTCTCTTTTTGATCGATCTTATTATAATCGTCATTTTCAGAATCATATTTGCCGTTGTTAAAGTTCTTTTCGCTTTCAATTGCAGAACCATCACTATTGAAGTTTGCGGCTTCATTTAAACTATCTGCATGAACAGTACCAGAAAAAGTTTGCTCAGTTTGAGGAGAATTATCATTCGACTTGAACCCCTCAGAAGCCTGTCTTCCGACTCCAAAAATCGTCATACCAAGCATTCCTAACGCACTCATTTTCATAACTTTGCTTCCAATGAACTTTTTAATTCTCTGGAATCTACTTGCTTTTGCTTCAATGTCTGAATCAGTATCAATTGAAGAATTAGCTTTATTAAGTTCTCGCTCTTGGTTGCCAACTGCAAGGCTAGTTTCTAGCATTCGTTCAAGCATTGCTTCATTCTCGGGAGTTAATTCATTTTTTTGAATTAACTCTGAACGAACTTGTCGGCGGAATCGCGCTAATTCTTCAGCACTTGCACCTTTCGAAAACAGCTCAGCAAATTTTTCCTCAGCGTCTAAAAGTTTAGTTGCTTCCGGTTTTTGATTTTCTGTATCACCGCTGTTATTTAGGGCTTCATTTTTTACGCCATCATCTGGATTTGATTTTTTAGCATCAGGTTCTGCCATCGCATTTTCCCAAATTGTATCAAGAACCTTTTGTCGATATTCTGGTTTTTTCGAATATTCCCATATGAATCGATCTTCAAGCTTATTTTTTAAACCGTCAAAATTTACACCATTTTTTGAAAAATCATTAGAAGCTTCGATCAATTGCTGACGATATTTATTTTTAGCTTCTTCACTTTCCGCATTTTTGAATCATTTTAGCCAACGAATTCATTCTTTGAATTTCCGAACTCGCTCCTACAGCTTGATCCATTTCTTCTTTTGAAAGAGTAGAAATTTCATAAGGTTGTTCGCTTTCAACTCGATTTTCACCATTTTCCATTTGGCGGTAGTGTTCGTCGCGCTCCATCATTTCATCAAAAGCAATTTTATCACCTTTATGAATTGCATCGCGAACAGATTTATCGAATTTTTTTGCACCTTTCGCAAGTTCTTCTTCGCGCTTTTTTTATGGCTTCAGCTTCAGCTTTTAGCTTGTTTCTGATGGGCTAACTCTTCTTGTAGAGTATCCCAAGAGCCGTAAGCATCTTCGAAAGACTTGCCAGTATCTGGCGCGGAATTAAAAGTATTCCCGTTTTTCATTTCTGTCCTTGTTTATTTTTAATTTATTTTACTACCGTATTTTTACCACAAGCATGATAAAAAGTCAACACTTTTTTTAAAAAAATAAAAATCGATATTTATACCGATTTTTATTTTTTTCTAGATATTAAGCTGCGATTTTTTTCCAGAAATTGCTCGAATAATGTTCGAAAAAAACGTTTCCCTGCTGAGATTTCTCGAGGAATAGATTTTTATTGTACTAATTTCTTGAACGAGTTGTTCTTGTGTTTTAAACTGATTTTCACGCAAGCTAAATTTATCTTCACGACCTCATAAGTTTCAAAATTTGCACCATAATCTTCGAAATGCGTAATATACATATTTCGAATTTCATCTTCATGCAAGAAAAAAACTACTGTTTTTCACGATCGGCGTTTCGTTCAGCGCGCGCATAAATATCGTTCAAGTTCTCAAGAGCTTCATTTTTGAACTCTCTTGTGTTTTTTCGATTTCTTTTTGTTGCTCAGAATTCAAACTTTCGAAAGAATCGAATTTAAAATCTTGAAATTCTTCAAAGCTATTCTCTCGCTCGAGAGATTTTTTATCTTGCCCGTTCGTATTATAATCGTTTATCTTAAAAATTTTCCATTTTTCGCCTTTTTGATTTTTTTATGTTTTTTTGTTTTTAAAAAATAACTTATGCTCGTATTATAGCATAAGTTATTTTAATTGTCAATATTTTGGTTAAGCTTTTTTTGAGTGAAATTTTTCACTTCTGAACCTTCAACTTTTACAACCTGAACAAAATCAAGTTCGTCTTCTGAAATTTCAACTTTTGTGGCCAAAACTTCTTTTTGCAATTTCTTGTTCAAATTTTTTTTAAACGCATCAATAACTTCAGTATTTTCAGATATAAAGTTAAGCTCAATTCGATCATCAACGTTTAGACCAGCTTTTTTACGCGCTGCCTGAATGTGGCGAATAATCTCACGCATTAAGCCTTCTGCACTAAGCTCAGGAGTTAATTCAAAGTCAAATTCAACACCCTCACCACCAAACTCAACACTTTTAACGTTTAATTCTTCCATCAAAATTGGCGCGAAATCAAAAGATTTTGCATTTTGTGGAACTTTTACACTGGCTAGCGGCTGACGAATTTTTACGCCATTTTTGGCTCGAAGCGCAAGAGCTTCATTCACATAGCCACGAACTTCGGCCATTTCAGCAAGTAAGCTCTTATCAATCTCACCAGCTTCTGGCCAATCTTTCAGATGAACCGAGCTATCACCAACCATTTTGCCCCAAAGCTCTTCTGCCAAGAAAGGCACAAATGGCGCAAGAATCAACGCAAGATAACTTAAAACATAGTGGAGCGTTTGGTAAGCTTGAAGCTTATCGGTACCGTTTTCACTCTTCCAAAAACGACGGCGCGAACGGCGAACAAACCAGTTTGAAGCATCATCGAGAAACGGCAAAACACCTTCGAGCGCACGTGGAATATTATAAACATTCATATTTTCAGTAATTTCGTTTCGAAGCTCATGAACACGACTCACAATCCATTTATCAAGCGGATTTTCAAGATCTTTCGAAGGGTCTTTGAGCTCGCCGTCAAATTCCCAACCGTCAACACTCGCATACATCGTGAAGAAATCATACATATTCCAAATCATTGAAAGCTTGCGCGCAACATCTGAGACATCCTTATCGTGAAGCGCAAAATCTTCACCATTCAAAAGCGGGCTCGTTAGCAACAAAAATCGCAAGCTATCGGCTGAATATTGATCTATTAGTTCGTTTGGATCAGTGTAGTTTCCAAGCGATTTACTCATTTTTCGGCCATCATTTCCTGCAACAACACCGGTTGTAATAACGTTTTTGAAGGCATTCTTACCAAACAAAGCAGTATTTACAGCGTGAACATAATAGAACCACGCACGAACCTGACCGATATATTCAACAATAAAGTCGCCAGGGAAATTCTTTTCGAACTTCTCTTTATTTCGAAAGGATAATGGAATTGCGCAAATGGCATTGAGCCACTTTCGAACCAACAGTCAAGCACTTTATCAATTCGAGTGTATTTTTCGCCATCAATTTCGAAAGTAATTTCATCAACCCAAGGTCGGTGATAATCTTCAAGCTCCATGCCACTCAATTCTTTAAGTTCTGCATAAGATCCAATAACACGAATCTTACCGCTTTCAGACTTCCAAACTGGCATTGCTGTCGCCCAGAAACGATCGCGCGATAAGTTCCAATCTGGTGCAGCTTCAAGATTTTTTTCGAAACGGCCGTGCTTCAAGTGCGCTGGGAACCAATTAATGTTTTCATTTTGCTCAAGCATTAATTCTTTTTGATCTTGAATATCAAAGAACCAGCTTGGGTGTGCGCGATACATCAAGCGCTGACCAGTGCGTGGATTGTGTGGGTATTCGTGGCGAATATAATCAATCTTCCAAACTACGCCACGTTCTTTCAAGATTTTTGCTAATGGCTTATTAAATTCCCACACATCTTCACCTGCAAATTCACCATTAATATATTTGCCATATTCATCTAAAACGTGAAAAACTGGGATTCCGTATTTTTTACCAAAGTTGAAGTCTTCTTCACCATAAGCTGGAGCCGAGTGAACAATTCCCGTTCCGCTTTCAAGAGAAACATAATCTGCACCCCAGACTTTATAAGCATTTTCTTCACCTTCGCCCGAATATTTCGAATCTTCGAAAAGTGGCTCATAGCTCAAACCAACCAATTCTGAACCATCAATCAAATTAATGAGCTCAAAAGGAATTGGCTGTTTTTTCTCATCAACAAAAACTTTTTCGAGCAAATCTTTTTGCTAAAAATATAGAATTCATCACCAACTTTAACTTTTGCATAGGTGAAATCTGGGTTAACAAACAGACCCATATTTGCCGGCAAAGTCCAAGGAGTTGTTGTCCAGGCGAGCATTGCAGTTTTATCTTTTGAGCCTTCTGCATCTTCGAGATCTTTCAGCCAAAACTTCACAAAAACACTTGGGTCGGTCACAGTTTTATAGGCGTCGTTATCCATTGTAACTTCACTTTTCGAAAGTGGAGTTGCCCACACCGTATCATACATTAGAACGCGTTCACCTTCGTAAATTTTACCCTTTTCATAAAGAGCTTTGAACGCCCACCAAACAGATTCCATAAAATCTTTATCCATCGTTTTGTAAGCATTTTTAAATTCAACCCAACGACCAATACGATCAATCGTATTTTCCCAAAGCGCTGCATTCGAAACCATACTTTCGCGCGCAGTTGTGATATATTCGGCGAGCGAAATTTTTTCACCAACTTCATGACGAGAAGTGATACCGAGCTTTTTCTCAACAAAGTTTTCGGCTGGCAAACCATGTGTATCCCAACCCCAACGGCGTTCAACTCGCTTTCCTTTCATTGTTTGGTAGCGCGGCACGGCATCTTTTACAATTGAACTAAGAAGGGTTCCATGGTGCGGCACACCAGTAATGAATGGAGGGCCATCATAAAACACGAAAGCGTTATCTTCGCTACGATTTTCAACTGATTGCTCAAAAGTTTTTTCTGCTTTCCACCGCGCTAAAACATCAGCTTCGTATTCTTTTGCTCTTCTTCTTGAATTTGCTTGAAATTTCATTCTTCCTCCTATGAATTTACTTTATAACTTAGTCTCATCATTTCTTTTGCAGTTTCTAATTGATCAATATTATCTATTTTTATTTGATAACAGCCAGTAGCCCAATGTCCTTTTTTTCGAAACATCTTCAATATCGGAATATTTTTTTGGATCAAAAATCAGAGCGTTCAATATTAAGATTCAAATCTAAAGAGTTTTTCTTAACAACAATACTAAAAAAATATTTTTTTCTTTCTCATTTTGAAAGCCAAATACATCTTCTTTACCTCTGGTTGAATTTCTGGGCTAATATTCTCAGCAAAATCTTTTAGCTCCCAGTAAAATTCTTGAATAAAATCTGAACCTTTTGATACCAATTCATCTTCACTGTAGTGAATAATTTCCTTAAGTACAGTTCTTTCATCTTTACTGCTATTCGTTATATTCACTTGGCTTTTTTTGGGTTCTTCCCTTTTTCATACCCTTTTGCAAGTACTCTACTATATCACCATATTTTTCTAAATTCATATAGTTCAACTGGAAAATTTTCTGTAGTATATTCGCTTGCCCTAAGCTGATATTCAGTAAATTTCGGAGATATAAGAATTACACGCGATTGAGACCAATCGATTTCTGGAATTCCTCCTCCATTTTTCTCAATAAATTTTTAAAAATAAAAAGCTTCTTTATTTTTTTCAGCATTAATGATAAGTACGCCAAACCCTGATCCGCAACAGAATCACTTTTAATTTTTTTATATTCAATGATTACAAAACTATTACTTTCATCATCAAACGCCAAAGTATCTATCCGTAGATTATCGACAGCAAACTCTGTTTCTATAAATCTTAACCCAAAAAATCTCTTCAAGATTATCCTCAGTCATTTTTCTGAATATCTTTCTCAAGATATTTTTTTGAGAAACATTCTCCTGTTTGATAGCTGTTAATTTTTTTATTATTCAATCTATAAAAGCATGCTCTTGCCCTTCCCTAAATTAAAAAAATCACCTCTTTTTAGATTCGAGAACCAAGCAAGCTCGGCGATACCATCTCGATTCCAAAAAGAAGTGATTCTTTTAGCTCTTAATTTTTAGCTTTCACGGAGCTTTCCCGCCCAGTTCTAATCAGTTTTTCAAAAACCTTTCTTCTGGGAGCTTCGCGGTTGATAGCCGCTCATTTATCAAAATAAAACGCTTTTTATGATTTTTATTTTTATCAAAAATTTAAAAGATATTTTTCAAGCTTTTTAGATGTTTTATTTATTACTATCCTTCGGACAGCCAAATAAAACCGTCATGGCACTATTATTTACCGTTTTTTTAGAAATTTCTAACCATTTTATCTGCAACTTTTTTTAATGTCTTAGTTTTTCCAAATAAATATCTAGCCTATCGTTAGCTGTATGTTAGTTACTTTCTCGCTAGTTTTAGAGCGCATTAACCTCCCTATCACTCGTTAGCTTGCCGTTTGTCACCTATATAAACCTTCCGAGTATCTTGTCTTCAGTAAAGCTTAATTAGTTGCCATGTTCCCTAACAATTTAGAATATGATATAATATTATTTTTTTAATAATATATAATGCTAAAATCGAGTATATATCCAAATAAAATTATTGTCAATACAAAAAACACGCTAATTTTTTAGCTTAGCGTGCATAGTATGCAACTTCATCAAATAATGGCAAAGGTCGCCCGTGCCACATCTGCAAAAGTCTACCATCATCGGCAATTGCTAAGATTGTCGGATATTCAACAATATCATAAGCTTGCAAGAAAAATTGATTCCTACTGTCATCTGGGTTCTTTTGCTCAATTTCGAGCCCAGTTTGCTTTTCGAAATCGTCAACATATTCTCGAACTTCACGGCCATGATCGCTAGCATCTTTATAAACTACTACAATTCTCATTTTCACCTCTAACTTTTACTAAAATATCTTCGAAATCTTCAACCGTTTCAAAGCCATTAAAAACACTCGCAAAACGAATATACGCAACCTTGTTCATCTCAAACAATACCGAAAGAACCGTCTCACCAATCTGGTGTGAAGAAACTTTACTTGATTTTTGAAGAAGTTCATTCTCGACACGATTAATAATTTCTTCAACTTGAAGGTCAGAAATGAACTTACCAATTGAACGAATAATTGAACTTTTAAGCTTTTCACGGCTAAAATCCTCGCGACCACCGTGCGATTTCATCACAACAATTCGTGGTTTTTCGATACGCTCATAGGTGGTAAAACGAGTGCCATCTGGCGCAACTCGGCGGCGGCGCACAGATTGACCGTCAACTGACATTCTACTTTCCAAAACTTTTGTTTCGTCAAGCTTAAATTCCATTAATCTTCCTTTTTATTACGTTTTCGGCGTCGCAAAAATGCAGGAATATCGCTTTCATCCTTTTCTTCTTCATCTTGAGCCCAAATATTTTTAGTTTCGATATCACTAGCAAAATCTTCGGCTGAAGTTTTTTCTTCATTATTCAATTCCATATCAATTGCGTTCGAAATTGTATGGTTGATTTCTTGCGCTTCAGTATGTTCATCTTCAAGATTAAAAGTTTTCGAAACAGCACTTTCGAGCGAATTTCTTATAGGTTCATTATAATCACGATCAAAACCAGTTGCAACAACTGTGATAATCAATTCATCTTCAAGCTCAGGTTTAAGTGTTGCACCAAAAATAATATTCGCATCCGGAGCAACGGCACCAGTAATAATTTCGGCCGCCTCCTGAATCTCGCTCATACTCATATCATAACCACCAGCAACATTAAATAGAACACCGCGTGCACCATCAATAGAAACCTCAATCATTGGGCTTTCGATAGCTTGTTCGGCAGCTTTTTGAGCACGATTATCGCCACTCGCACGGCCAATTCCCATCAAAGCAGAACCGGCATTGCTCATAATTGACTTAACATCTGCGAAGTCAAGGTTGATCAAGCCATGTTCGGTAATAAGTTCGGAAACACCCTGAACACCTTGTCGAAGAACATCGTCAGCAATTTTAAAAGTTTCAAGAAGTGGCAAATTCCTATCAACAGTTTGAAGAAGACGATCATTTGGGATTGTTATTAAAGTATCAACCGCAGAGGCAAGCTTTTCAATTGCCCAATCAGCATTAGTTTTGCGTTTTGCGCCTTCGAAAGTAAATGGACGTGTTGCAACACCGATAACTAAAATTCCCATTTCACGAGCAATTTCAGCCACAACGTGACCAGCACCAGAACCAGTTCCACCACCAGCACCAATGGCGACAAACACCATATCGGCACCATCAAGAGCCTCGCGAATTTCTTCTCGAGATTCAAGAGCGGCGCTCTCACCAACAATAGGATCAGCACCAGCACCTAAACCATTTGTAGTTTCACGACCAAGGTGGATTTTCTTGTCAGCCTTTGATTTATATAAAGCTTGAGCATCAGTATTCATCGCAATAAACTCGATATTGCTCAAACCAACATCTTTCATTCGATTAACGGCGCTTCCACCGGCACCACCGATACCTACAACTTTAATTTTAGCAAAAGTTTGAACTTCATTTGGTATAATTTCTGGCATTTCTTCTCCTTAATCTACTCCCATTATATCACTTTATTGTTTTTTCTTGAATAATTTTGCAAAAAATCCGATTTTTGCTGGTTCTTCATCTCTATAACTATTATATCTCGAAGTATTATCGCGCATTTCGATTAATAAACCGACTGCAGCAGAATATTCTAGTGTTTTAACCTTTTCAGAAACCGTATTGTCAATTCCATTTTTACTAATCTGTACTGCAAGCTGAAGATATTTTTTCGCAAATATATCAATTCCTTTAAGAGCTGCTCCACCCCCCGTTAGTACAATACCGCCTGGTAATTGATTCTCAAAGCCAGACTTTCGAAGAACCTTTCGAACTTCTTCAAAAATTTCTTCAACCCTTGCCTCAATAATTTCATCAATTTCTTGCGTATTAAAGCTGTAATGCTCGCGACCATGTTTTACGACAATATCGCTATTGTCTTCTCTTTCGAAAGCAAAACCATGCTTAATTTTAATTTCTTCAGCAACTTCTGGAGAGACTTTTAGCCCAATTGCAAGGTCGTTGGTAATATTTATTCCTCCTAGCGGAATATTTTCAATGAATTGTAAATTACCATCTTCGAAAATCACAACACCAGTAGTTGAAGCTCCCAAATCAACAACAATAACGCCATTTTCTTTTTGGTTTTCGGTTAGCACAGCCCGAGCTGAAGCTACTACACTTGGAATGTATAAATTCGAAGAAATATCAAACCGCTCCAAAATATTTTCAGCATTTTCAACTTGTATTCTTGGTGCAGAAATTGCGTTTCCATAAACCTCAAGTCGCGTTCCAACCATTTCGAAAGGATCAGCAATCCCTTCTTGATTATCAACGTTATAATAATAAGGCATAAACTTCAAGATTTCTCGATTTTCTGGGATTTTGCCGATCAATGCAACATCTTCAACTCGGTCAATATCTTCATCACTAACCAAGCCCTTTTCTGAGTTCACTGCAACCATTCCGTCTACTTTTGTGCTCAAAATTTGCACGCCATTAACACTCACAGCTGCTCTTTCCGTTTTATAGCCGCTCATGCGTTCAGCTTCAGTAAGAGCTTTATCAATTGCACGATAAACATTTTCTGGATGCGTAATAACACCTTTTTTAAGTCCAGAGTTTTCAGCCGATCCAAGCCCTAAAATATTTGGCGAACCATCTCTATCAAAGTTCGCAATAAGCACGCGAACTTTGCTTGTTCCAATATCTATTCCTACCGCATATCGAGAATTCTCATTCATAGTTCTATTATACCGTTAATGCTAATTTTTAGCAAGAGTAAAAAAATAATAAAACCAACAAAATTTATATTTTTTTGTTTCGAAGCAGAATATAAAAAAATAAAAAAACACCCTCGCAGTAGATGGGTGTTTTTTTAAAAAAATAATTTCTGGTGCTGGGAGAAAGATTCGAACTTTCGAAGGCATCTGCCGACAGATTTACAGTCTGTTGTGTTTGACCGCTTCACTATCCCAGCATTCAACTCTTGTATTAAAAAATACTTGGAGCCACCTTTCGGATTCGAACCGAAGGCCTGCTGTTTACAAAACAGCTGCTCTAACCAGCTGAGCTAAGGTGGCACAACCAAGTATATTAACAATTATACACGAGCCTTTTCGAAATTGCAAGCACTTTTTTGGTTATTTTTCTAAAATCTCAATTGTTGAATCTACAATTTGAAAATCTGGTAAAAAATGGGATATTTCTTTTCGAATCTTAGTAGCTCTTGAAATATCGCTCACAAAAACTCTTGCCGTAAAAAAATATGTTCTGCTCCGTCAAGGCTCCAAAAAATGAATATTTTCAATTTTTCAAAAACACCTTCAACCGCTAAAATTTGCTTTTTAATTTTATTCAAATTTTTTATACTTGGTGCACGCTGAGTTAAGATCTTTAAAACTCCCCAAGCATTCGAAATTGCTCCCCAAGAAATAAATAATAAAATACATAAACTTACCACGCGATCAAGCATATGAAGACCCGAAAATGAAATTAAAATAGAGGTGATAAATGTTAAAATCCAACCAAGTAAATCTTCAATTAAGTGAAGTGAAACCGTTCGGTCAAGAATATTTTTCGAACCATATAAGCGTGTTGCGGCAAATAAATTCACTAAAATTCCCGCAATTGAAACAATTATCAACCCTGGAACATTCACATATGGGTGAGTATGCGGAAAAGTAAATTCATAATATACAGAAATCGCCATTGTGTATGAAAGCCATAAAATCACACCAGCATTTAAAAGAGCCCCGAGCGCTGCAAAACGTTTATAACCATAGCTCATTGCGGAAGTTGGTTTTTTCTTGCTTAGTTTATTTAAAATTAATGTAATCGTAAGCAGAATTGCATCGCCCAAATCGTGAACAGCATCAGCCGAAATTGCTGCCGAACTAAAAAGTGCACCAAAGAAAAACTCCGCAATCGAAAAACCTAAATTTAAACCAATTGCTAGTGGAAGATTACTCGATTTTTTATGGTGATGTACTACTCCAAAATGAGCATGCGCTTGTTTGCAAGCTTTTTTCTCTTTCGAAATTTTATCTTTCCCTCCCATTTTTCGAAATTTTATTCTAAAGTAAGAATTTCTGCTCCATCTTTTGTGACCAAAATGGTGTGTTCAAAATGTGCCGAAAGCGAACCATCTCTCATTAAAACATCCCATTCGCTATCTGTTCCATTAAAAATTACATCACCTCTACCCAATGAAGTCATTGGCTCGATACAAAAAGTATCACCCTCTTGAAAAACTACACCTGTACCAGCTTTACCGTAGTTTGGAACTTCTGGCGCCATATGCATTTTTAAGCCAACACCGTGGCCAACCAATTCACGAACATTACCAAGTTTTGATTTTTTAAGCGATTTTTCAACTGCCGCACCAATATCACCAGTTTTCACGCCAGGCTTAACAACGGCGATTCCAGCTGAAAGTGCTTTTTTAGTATCGTTCAAGAGATGTTTAACTGCTCCTTTTGGCTCTTCGCCAATCACGGTTGTCGTGGCAGAATCAGTCATCATTCCTTTAAATTCAATTACCATGTCAAACTTTACCACATCACCTTTTTCGAAAGGAATATTATTTGGTGCACCATGAACAACACAATCATTCACTGAAATACAAACTACACCAGGAAAGTTAACCTCTGGCGTTAGATAAGCAGATTTTACCCCATATTCTTTAATTTTCTTACGCGCAAAAACATCAACTTCAAGACCAGTCATTCCGACTTTCGAAAATTCCGTAAGCTCACGCAAAATTCGCGCGAGGATTTTTCCGCCCTCACGCATTGCTTGAATTTGTGCCTCGGTTTTATTGCCAGTAACTAAATTCCGCACGATTCGATTTCCTCCATAATACGGTCATGGACTTGACCAACTGTACCAGTTCCATCAATATGGGCAATTCTTACGCCATTTTCATTAAAATAATTCAAAACTGGATACATTTCTTGCCGATAAATTCGAAGTCGTTCATCAATAACTTCTGGAGTGTCATCAAGTCGGCCACGAATTTCAAGCCGACGCATCAATTCACTTCGTGGAACTTCCAGAACAATCACTAAATCAACATTTCGACCATGATTTTGCTTATTTTCAATCAGCCATTTCGCCTGAGCAAGCTGGCGTGGATATCCATCAAGAATAACCTGTTTAACATTTTTACTGTTTGCACGATCAAGAGCCTCACCCATAACGCGATTAACAATCTCTGGATCAACCAGCTTTCCGGTACTCATTTGTGCAAGAAGTTCAGGATCTTTGCTATCTCGCAAAAGTTGCCCCGCCCAAGCCAACGCCAATCATTTCGCGCGGCCAACAAATTACCTTGAACACTTTTACCAGCACCTGCTGGACCAAAAAAATACAATCATTAAATTCCTTTTTGTTTTTTTAAAAATTATATTCCTTTATATTATAGCATAAAAAATAAAAAAATTAGAAATCTTGGCTAAAAAAAGTAATATTTTTGACTACTCTATCGTAGAGCTGATATTTTTAAGAAGCTAAACCTATGTTTTTATAACATTATTATAGAATGGAATCATATTGCGATCGCAATAATTACTTACGAAAGTTCCTCTTTCACAATTTTTGCCAGAACCGCACCATCAGTAGAATTACCAAATTTTGCTTTCATTTTACCGATAATTGCGCCCATTTGTTTAATTGAAACTTCACCCATTGTTGAAATTTCGTCTTTCACGGCTGCACGAATTTCTTCCTCACTCGCCATTTCCGGCAAATATTTCGAAAGAATTTCAGCTTCTTTCAATTCATTTTCAGCACGTTCGGCATCTAGTAAATTCGCAGCTTCTTTGCGCTTTTTTACTTCTCGCGCAACCAGAGTTTCAATTTCAGTATCCTTTAAGCCTTCTTCACGCTTACCAAGTTTTACTTCTTCGTCCAAAATTGAAGCCTTCAAGCCTCGTAAAACTGTAGTTTCGAAAGAGTTGCGGGCAAGCATTGCAGTTTTTAAATCTGCATTAATTTGTTCTTTTAACATTCTTACTCCTTTTTAAAATAAAAACTAATCTCTAGGGTGGGATTTAGGTTTTTGTTCTCCATAAAACAAATCTCCTTTTTCCCCTATTTAAGTTCCAGACACCTTTGCGTTCAGGCTTCGACCCCCAATATTTCAAGTTGTCGATATAGAAATATTTTCCTTTATGCCCATAAAAATATTCGGTTTCTCCATACTTCTCGATTATTTCTGCAAGCCTTTCTAATTCCTTATCTTCTCCATTGTTTTTGCTCAGTGCGTATTCATGAGGTGCTGTTTTGGCATATGTTTTAGCAAAAATCCACTCATACTTTTCTACAATACTGCGAGCTTCTGCCACTATTTGTTCTTTTAGCATTTTCATCATTTTAAAATAAATCCAGCCTTTCGACTGGAATTTATATTTTTAGCGAATACCAAGTCGCATTTTTTGTGCTTTTTCAGCACGGCGTTGATTTCGAACGATTGCTTTTTTGCGTCGTTCAACCTTGCTTAGAGGCTTCGAAAATCTCATTGACGCTTTAGCTTCGCTCAAAACTCCACTTTGTAGAACTTTTCGATTAAAGCGACGAATGATGTTTTCGTTAGCTTCTTTCTGGTCTTTCCTTGTTACACTAATACTCATACTGATTACTATTTTACCAAAGTTTTTTTAAAAAAGCAAGAAAAAAATAAAATCGCCCGATTTTTGAGCGATTTTCGAGAATTTTTACCGTTCATTATTTAATTTTAGCCTGTTCACGATAAAAGTCAATCCAGATTTTTCAATAATCGATCTTCAGAGTAAAATTCCGAAATTTCTTTCGATTTTTGCTTTGTATTTTTTTCAAGAATTTCTGGATTTTTTTCGAAATATCTTTAATTACTTTCATTCATCTCTTCGAAATCTTCACCCGCCAAATATTTTCCTTCAAGAATATTTTTATATAAGTCTAAATCGCGCAACATTATTGGCGCACCACAACTGGCTGCTTCTAGAATAGACATCGGGAAAAGCTCCGCATAACTTGGTAGAAGAAACAAATCACAACTTGCATAAAACTTTCGAATTTCTTCGCGTGGAACAATTCCTAAAAATTTCAAATTTTTTGGTGGGTTTTCAACTATTTTTTTATAACGCTCGTAGCCACTAGTAATTTTTCCAAACGAAAAACCGCCGGCCCAAATAAATTTAACATTGGGATTATTTTCTGCTAATTTTACGAAATCATCAATACCTTTCCGCTGCTGAACTTGACCAACTCCAAAAACTACAATATCGCTTTTTTTCCAGCCTTGTGATTTTCGAAATTCCTCTCGTTCTTTTTCACTCAAAGGCGACCATTTATCTTTTGCAACAAAGTTTGGAATATAAGTTATTTTTTTCTCGGTCAATGCCAATTTTAACTAATTCCTCTTTAAAAATCAGGATTCACAACCACTAAATGATCCATTTTATCATAAAATTTGATCAGATATTTTTTTACAATTTTTTTCAGCAATTGCTGGCATATCTAAACTACCGTCAAGAGTATCGGGAATTAAATGAACATAGCCAATTCTGCGGCCAGTATATTTTTTAAACTGTGCAGCTAGATAGAAATGTGGATCAATAGTGTGAAAATGTGTAATATCTGGATTTTTCGCACGAAGTGTTTTAGTAATTTTCAGCTCACTCTTTGCTCGATTTTCAAGAAGATTCATTAACTCAACATAAGCGCCGCCAACACCTTGGCCAGCAACCTTATCCGCTGAACTCATCATATTCACATGGATTTTATTCATAAGCCAATTATACACGCTTTCTCTCTAAATGTAAAATCTGCCCTTCAACATTTTTTTGCCCTTGCCATTCATTCAGGCTGAGTGAAAAAACTACATCAATTTCTTCACCAATTTCAGCAAAAAATTCTTCCGGCGCATTAAATTTTAACATTTTAATTTCATTCTCGCCATCTGTTAAAGTTAGTTTTAAATGCTGTTTTTTTATCGCCCATTTCTTGCCGAGCCATAACTCGCACCTTCTTAATTTCGAAAGTTGGCTCTTCATTTCCCTTTCCCAAAAGGCTCAAGCGCTGTAATCTTTTCGAAAAAGCCCTAACGAAATTGACGAAAAAGTCTTCAAGCTGAATATCCACTTTTGGCAAAAGATATTCAAGCTGATTTTTGAGATTAAGCGAATCATAAAAATCGTTCACGCTTTTTCGAAAATCATCAATTTTTGAAGTTGGAAGAGTTACACCTGCGGCTGCATCATGGCCGCCACCTTTGATGATGATTTCACTTGCGTTTTGTACCGCTTGGCTCGCCGAGAATCCACCAAAACTTCGCGCCGAACCTTTTGCAATTTCACCCTCAATTGAAATTACAAAAAAACTGGTTTTTTTAAAGCGTTCAAGCAAACCACTTGCCACAATTCCAATAATCCCGTCATTAAAACTTTCATCCGCCAAAACTAAAACTTTATCATTTTCAAAATCCTTAGCTTTTTGGATTGCAATTTCGAGCGCTTCGTGTTGAATTTTACGGCGTTTTTTATTTAAATCATCAAGATTTTTAGCTTTTTCGAAAGCCATGAAAGCGTCGTTCTCAAGCATTAAATCCAAAGCCTTTTCAGCCGTTTCGAGCCGACCAGCTGAATTGATCCGTGGGCCAATAATAAAACCGAGCGTTGAACTTTTTGGCTCTTTCACGCCAGCTAGTGCAAGCATCGATTTCAAGCCAGCTCGGCGAGTTTTCGAAAGGACTTTTAGCCCCCAAAAAATATTTTGGCGATTTTCGATAGTTTGTTCCATAATATCACAAACCGTACCAAGCGCCACCATATCAAGAAACCATTTTTCTTGACCAAGAGGCAAACCATTAAGTTTGGTTTGCAAGGCTTGAACCAATTTAAAAGCCACACCAACACCTGCAAATTTCTCAGCCTGCGGATATTTATTTTCTTTTCGGCGAGGATTCACAACCGCCACTGCATTTGGCTGTACTTCGGCAATATTATGATGATCGGTAATAATCGTATCAATTCCAAAGCCTTTTGCAAAATCAATTTCAGTATGGTTTAAACTTCCACAGTCAACTGTTAAAATTAGATTTGTTCCGCGTTCTGCTAAAATTTTAACGCCGCGCTCATTCATTCCGTAACCATCTTTAAAACGATCTGGCAAAAAATAATCTACATTCTTAAAGCCAAAACTTTCGAAAGCAGTTAAAATCACAGTTGAAGCTGAAACACCATCAACATCATAGTCGCCATAGACAGTAATTTTTTCTTGATTTTTATAAGCAACAAGTAATCGCTCGACCGCTTTTTCCATATCGGGCAATAAAAAAGGATCGTGCTGATTATCATAATCTGGGTTCAGAAAAGCCTCACGATTCTCTTTCGAAATTCCACGATTCTTTAAAATTTGTTCAAAAATTTGCTCCACCACTTTTTTTAAAAACCTACCTTTTTACAGATTTTTCAATATAGTTTCTAGAACGCGAAACACTATTTTGCTCGCGAACTTTCACTACAATCGATTGAAGCTCGGAAAAAAATAAAAAATTCGTATTTGCAAAATAAGTGTATGTGTTCTTTTTCTTTTCTCTATACAAAAAACCAACCTTTTCAAGCTTAGCGAGCTCACGCTGAATATTTCCCGGGTCTTCTTTTAAAAGTTTCGCAAGACCGCGAGAATGCATTTTAATTACAGGATACGTCACGAAAAAAACACAACAATTTTTTTCGCTTTACTCGTGATGTAATAAAAAAATATCTAAATCTACCATATACTCGCCTTTTTCGTATTTCTATTTTACAAAAATTTTTCGATATTTTTCGCAAGGCTTATTTTAGCATAAAAAAATATTTTTATTTTTTTCGCTATTTTTTTGATGTAAAAATAAAAATATATGGAATTTTACTTTGAAGTTGCCCCAACAAAAAAATTGTTCGCTCAAATAGCGAAGTTTTTTTACTTATGCTTCAAAAAGATAAACTTAAAATTGGCCAGATCGTCGAAGTTCCTGTTGGTAATAAAAATATGACTGGCATAGTTTGGCGTGAAGTTCAAAAGCCGGATTTTGAGACTCGTGAAATTACAAAAATTATAGAAAAAATAGCAATCCCTAAGCATTTAATTCAGCTTTCAAAATGGATGAAAGAATATTATGGTACTCCGCTCTCACAAGTTTTGAGTGGAATTTTTACCAAATGGTGTTAATAAAAAAATCGGCGTTTTTCGAAAACTGAAAAAAATAAAAATAACAGATGAAAAAAACAAACTAGTTGTTCAAATTTTTTATACACAGCTCAACAAGAAAAAGCTATTAATAAACTTGATAAAATAAATTCAGGAACAATCCTTTTGCACGGAATTACGGGCTCTGGAAAAACTTCAATTTATATTGACCAAGCAAAAAAACTTTACAAAATCAAAAAAATCGGTAATAATTTTAGTGCCGGAAATCGCCTTAACTTCACAATTAGTTTCTAATTTTGAAAAGCATTTTGAAAATATTAAGATTATTCATTCACACCAAACCGAATCAGAACGCCATAAAACTTGGTTAAAAATTTTGCACGACGAAAAACCCGCAAATTATTATTGGGGCTCGCTCTGCACTTTTTTTGCGCCAGTTCGAAATTTAGGTTTAATTGTAATTGATGAATGTCATGAGCCAAGTTTCAAACAAGATCAAACACCAAAATATTCCGCATTACGAGCGAGCAGTTTTTTGGCTTCAAAATTTAATTTTAAAGCAATTTTTGGTTCAGCAACGCCGCTTGTTGAAGATTATTTTCTGGCAGAAATTTCAGCAAAAAAACGGCGGAAATGAAATCATAAAACTAACTGAACTTGCTAAAAAAGAAGCCAAACCGCCAAAGATTGAGCTAATAGATTTAACCAAAAAAGATTCAAAATCACACCGATTCTTTTCAAAAAAAATGCTTGCCGAAATGAATCAAACTTTAAATGAAAATAAACAAGTTTTAATTTATCACAACCGCCGTGGTTCAGCGAGTATAACACTTTGTCACAACTGCGGATGGACGGCACTTTGCCCGAATTGCCTCATCCCGCTCACTTTGCATACAGATAAATTTCAACTAGTTTGCCATATTTGTGGACACAAAGAAAGGCCGCCAACTTCTTGTCCAGATTGCGGAGAGCCAGAAATTATTCATAAAGGTATTGGCACAAAAGCAATCGAAGAAGAGATCCGCAAGCTTTTTCCAAACAAAAAAATTGCACGGTTTGATGCTGACAGCGATAAAAATGAAACTGTCGAGAAGCTTTATCATCAAATTCGAAACGGTGAAATCGATATTATTATCGGTACACAAGTTATTGCTAAGGGTTTGGATTTGCCAAATTTAAAAACCGTCTGTATAGTTCAGGCAGATGCCGGTTTGGCTTTGCCAGATTTCACTTCAAGCGAGCGAAATTTCCAGCTTATTTCACAAGTTGTTGGGCGAGTTGGACGACATTCAAATGAGTCAAATGTGATTATTCAAACTTATCAGCCTGAAGCTCCGTCGGTTCAATTTGGTTTAAAACAAGATTACGCCGGCTTTTATGATTTCGAAATTAAAAATCGCCAAAAACAAAATTATCCACCATTTGTTTATCTACTAAAAATTAACTTGTGTTTATAAAACTGAAATTTCAGCCGTGCGAAATTCACAAAAAGAAGCACGCGAAATTCGTAAAAAGTTTTCGAAAGATATTCAAATTTTTGGTCCAACGCCAGCTTTTTATGAACGAATCGGCGAAACTTATCGCTGGCAAATTGTTATAAAAAAAGTAAAAAAACGCGCACAACTTATCACAATTGCGCGCGAATTTCAAAGCAAGCCACAGTGGCGAGTTGATTTAGACCCGCCAGGATTGATCTAATTATCTTTTTTTCGAAATGTTAAAAAAACATAATTATTTAGATAGTGTAAAATTATCTTTTCTTGCTTCATCTTTCGTTATTTTGCCAGATTTTTATCTTTTTCAATATCTTCAATCATAAAGCCAGTTAGCTCGCCAAACTCCACTACGCTTGGCGAGATTTTTTTATCAGGGCTAGAGAAATCCTCGCCCTTCAGAAATCATTTGTCCATAATAATTTTTTTGCAAGATATTCTATACCTTCATAATTATCCGTTTCGAAAAATATCAACACAAGACAGGTTAGCGCGATGAATAATTCCCTGTCATTTTTTGGTTTTACTAATTTTAAGAAAATTATTAATATTCTCTTTCATACTATATCCTTTATAAATTAAAAAAAGGCGAGATATATACTTGCTGAAAAAAACTACTGAGTATAGCATCCACAGTTTCCATTAGAATGTGCACAGTATGCAGTGCCGCCGGTAACTTTCGCCGTTCCTAAAATTATCAGGACTGTCAGCATTATCATTCTCCCCGAGGCATAATAATCACATCTATATAAAGTGCAGAGTATTCTTGGCTTGTTTGAAATATTTGCCATTTTCAAATATCTGGTTTTGATTCTATCATAATCAAACCTAAAAAAATCAATGATTCTGTAGCTTTTTTTACCCCAAAAAAATGTTATAATAGAACTTAATGAAAAAAAGAAGATATCATAACCTTACCTAACCAAAATCTGCGTAAAAAATGCGAACGTGTGCATGTTATTACAGATGAAGTTCGCCAAATTGTGCAAGATATGATTGATGCCAGCCTTGATTGGGAAAATGCCCACCCGCACGAAATTTCAGCTGCAATTGCTGCGCCACAAATTAACAAACTTTGCAAAATCATTATTGTTCGAAGTGATTTAGATGATAAAAAAATAACAAAGAATTCACCGCTTTAATTAACCCCGAAATTACAAAATTCGAAGGAAAAACCGTCGAAGATTTTGAAGGTTGTCTTTCAATCAAAGGAATTTACGGCAAAGTTCCGCGAGCTTCAAAAATTCGTGTTAAAGCGCTTGATATTTATGGAAATGAAGTTCGAATTAAGGCTGAAGATTTTCTTGCCCGCGTTCTTCAGCATGAAATTGACCACACAAACGGCGTTCTCTTTATCGACCATATTCGCGACAAAAAAGATGCATTTTATCGCTTAGACAAAGATGGCGAATTGCAACCATTAGACTACGAGAAAGATATTGAAAACAACTCAGAACTTTGGGAAGATTTATAGATGAAAAATCCTATAATTTTCTTTGGTACGGAAGATTTTTCGGCCGTTTCACTCCAAAAACTTATTGATGAAGGCTTCGAAATTGCTGGAATTATCACTAAACCAGATTCCAAAAAAGGTCGCGGTCAAAAACTTCAATTGCCAAAAGTTAAGAAAATTGGCGAAAATTTTAAAATCCCCGTTCTTCAACCAAAAAAAATGAATGAAATTATCGAATTTGTGCAGAATTTCGAAAATCCAGTAGGTGTTTTAGTTTCGTTTGGGCGAATTATTCCGCAAGAAATTATTGATCTGTTCACACCCGCAATAGTAAATGTTCACCCTTCACTTTTACCAAAATACCGTGGGCCAAGCCCAATTGAGAGCGCAATTTTAAATGGCGATACAAAAACTGGCGTTTCACTAATGAAACTCTCAAAAGAAATGGACGCTGGCGATGTTTATTCGCAAGAAGAAATTAAACTTTCGAAAACAGAAACCGCCAGTGAGCTTTATGAAATTTGCGGTAAGATTGGTGCTGAAATGTTGGTGCGAGATTTGCCAAAGATTCTTTCCGGTAAGTTAAAAGGTAAAAAACAAGATAATTCACAAGCCGAATATTGCCAGCTTCTTAGAAAAAATAATTCAATTTTAGATCCAGAAAAACAAACCGCAAAGCAAGCAGAACAACAAATTCGAGCTTTCGAAATCTTTCCAAAAAGTAAGATTCAAATTGATGACTATCTAGTAGTTGTTAAAACTGCGAAAGTGGTAAACTCAAACCCTAAAAAAATTCACCTTTAACACTTAAATTTGCGGATGATGATTTTCTAGAAATAAAAAAACACTTCTTACACCAAACGGCAAAGAAACAACTGCGCAGAGCTTTATAAATGGCTATTTGAAATAATTTTATAAAGAAAAAACCGTGTTTAGTTGCACGGTTTTTCGAATTTTAGCTAAAAATTTTATCAATATTAGCTTTAAGCTCGTCTTGCATTTCTTTCATTACGATTGTTGTAATTTGATTAAAATCTGGGCGATTGATTTCAAGCCATTTCATTGAAGCAAACTCAGAAATCGTTTGGCGATTTTCTTGCCCACCATTTTGTTGAGTTAGCGCTATAAACGCACGGTCATTTCGAAAAATCTGGAACATTAATCATTAGCCAATTATCTACAAATCCTGGAGTGTCGTCGATAATTTTTTCAAACTCTTCAAGCTTTTCATTCGAAAATCCATCTGTTATGCGCTCGCCAACGCGAGTCTCAAGTTCTTCCTGAACATGTTGTTTAAAAACTGCTGCTTCTTGCGGAGACATTCGTTCAATGCCAATTCCTTCAAAAAATTTGTCGTCTAATTGAAACATTCTTTTTTTTCCTTGTTTAGTTATTTCTATTTTAGCACAAGCAAAATGTTTTTTCAAATTATTTATTATATTATTTAGTCTTTAAGTTTACGAGCAACAACTTCACGGGTAAAGAATTCAAGTTTATCACCAACTTCAAGCTGGATTTTCTTTTTAGTTTTCAACGAAAGACCACACATTTCACCCTCAATAACATCTTTCGCTTCTTGTTGCTGGCGCTGAACGTGTGAAACTTCAACCTCAGCAATTTGCTCTTTCTTTTCGAATTACACGAGCAAGTAATCCAGCGTAAACACGGCCTGATTTAACTTCACCGCCAGCAATAATTTCTTCTTTCATTGTACGGAAAACACCTTTAACTTCCAGCGATCCAATCTCAGTCTCAACAACTTCTGGTGCAAGAAGTTTTTCCATTTCAGCACGAGCGTCATCAAGAAGCTCATAGATAACTTTATAAATTCGAACTTCGACACGGTCACGAGTAGCAATTTTCTTGATTGCGGGAGGAAGCTCAATATTAAATCCATAAATAATTGTTTTTTCACCAGCAGCAGCTAAATGAATGTCATTCTCAGTAATATTTCCAATTCCGCTACTTACAACATTTAGATTAACTTCACCACCAGTTTCAATCAAACGCAAACTATCTGAGACAGACGTAAGCGAACCTTGAACATCGGCTTTAATTACGATATTGAAATCTTCTGCATCGTGTTTCTGATTCATCATTTTTAATAAATCTGCACCAGTAACATTGGCGGTTGCAGCATTTTGAGCAGCTTCAATTTTAGCCTTTTGAGCAAGATTTCGGGCTTCTTTCTCATTCTTCACCACTTTAAAAACATCACCAAATTGCGGTAGTTCTTTGAAGCCAGTTACAGTTACGGGAGTTGAAGGGCCTGCAGATTTAAGAGCCCCCCCTTATAATCTTGAAGGGTTCGAACTTTTGCGTAAGTTGTTCCAGCAACTAAAAATCCACCTTGTTTTAAATCTCCATGTTCAACAAGAAGAGAAACAACTGAACCTTTCCCAACCTCCATATGTGATTCAATCACCAAGCCTTCAGCAGGGATATCAACATCGGCGCGCAACTCCTCTAAATCAGCAGTTAAAATAACCATATCAAGAAGATCATCGATCCCGTCACCATTTTTCGCCGAGATTGGTACCATAGTAACATCACCACCCCACTCCTCTGGCATTAAACCACGTTCAGAAAGCTCTGCCATTACGCGATCTCTATTTGCAGTATCTTTATCCATTTTATTGATTGCAACAACAATTTTTGCGTTGGCGTTTTGAGCAAACCTAATTGCTTCAACAGTTTGAGGCTTAACACCATCATCTGCCGCAACGACAATAATCACAACGTCAGTCAAAGTAGCTCCGTGTTGGCGAAGTGCCGCAAAAGCCTCATGCCCTGGCGTATCAAGAAGTGTAATTTTTCGGCCTTTTCTTTCAGTTTGATAGGCTGAAATATGCTGGGTAATTCCACCAGCCTCGCCAGAAACAGTTTTTGTACCGAGAATCGTATCAAGAAGTGTAGTTTTTCCATGGTCAACATGACCCATCACCGCTACAATTGGTGGCCGAGGTTTTGCATTTTCAGAAACTTCATGCATTTTTTGCAATCGAGAAGTTACAACATCAGCTTTTGCTTTTTTCTTAAGTTCAACATCTTTTAAACCAAGTTCTTCAACCACAATCACAGCAGTTTCAAAATCAATTCGTTGATTAATAGTTGCAACAATTCCATTCTTAAAAAGCTCACCAATCAAAGTTGTAACAGGGAGATTCAAAGCTCCAGCTAGCTCATCAACAGTAATTGAATCTGTGATATTTACGATTTTCTTCTGACTCATACAACCTCCTCTGGTTTTTTTATTTTTCTTAAGCTGAAGTTCGGAAACCGATTTCAAAACCGATTTCCGACTATTCAGCGCAAGAATAATTTTGAATTATTTTGCAAGGCTAAGAGAGATTTTTCGATTCTCTTTATCGATATCAATAACTACAAATTCTTTACGCTCATTTAGAGTAAAGATATTTTCTGGGTTGATATCATTTCCTTTGCCAAGTTCTGAAACATGAACAAGAGCTTCAATTGCAGGGCTAATTTTTACGAAAGCACCAAATGGCGTAATTCGTGTTACAGTTCCTTCAACACTTGAACCTTTTTTAAATTGTTCAACTTCTGAAAGCCAAGGGTCTTCAGTTAGTTGTTTCATTGAAAGGCTTAGGCGATCTTTATCAATTGCGATAATTTTTGCCTTAATTGTATCACCGATTTTTACATAATCTTTTGGATTATTTACGCGTTCCCAAGAAATTTCAGAAATGTGCACCAAACCTTCAATTCCTTCAATATTTACAAAAACGCCAAAATCTACAACACCAGTCGCAACGCCTTCAACTTCATCTCCAATCTTCAAGCTGTCAAATCGTTCATTTAAACCATCTTTAATAGCTTCTTTTTCGCTGAAGATAAGTTTATTAGTTTTGCGATCCGCATCAAGAATTCTAACACTGATTGGCTTGTCGATAAGAGCATTCAATCGGCTCAAAATCTCATCTTTATCACTTGCACCAACGCGTGGGTAGTGTTCTGCTGAAAGTTGAGAAACAGGCAAGAATCCGCGGATTCCTTCATATTCAACTAGCAAACCACCTCGGTTAGCATCAAATGGAATAATTTCGATAATTTCGCCTTTTTCCATCTTTTCGATAACCTCTTCCCAACCGCGATCTTTTGCAGCTTTTCGAAGAGAAAGCAACGACATTCCGTTGTCCATTTCAGTATCAACAACACTTGCTGTTACTGTTTCACCTTCAACAAGGTTTTTTGAATGACCAGCTTCTCGGCGAGGAACAAATCCAACACCTTTTGCTCCTAAGTCAATTAAAATCTCGTGTTTACGAACTGAAAGAATTGTTCCCTCAACAGTTTCGCCTTGATTTAGTTGGTTTACGCTCTCTGGAGCAGACGCCAACAATTCGTCCATTGTTATTTTTTTGGCTGTTGCCATTAGTCTTTAAGACTCCTTCCTTAATTGTATTTCTTTGAACATAGCTAAAATTAGCCTGCCCAATAGATTGTTACCATTTTAACATTTTGAGCTAAAAAAATCAAGCGTTTTTAAAAGGTTGAATTTTTTTATTTTTTTCATCGTAAAAATAGAGTTATGATTATTGCAATTGATACGGGTGGAACAAAAAAACTTTATTGGCGGGATTTTTCAAAAGAAGGTAAACTTTTTAAAAATCTTTCGAATTTCAAACGCCAAAAATCTCAGCAAAAAAATATCTTGAAATTATTGAAAAAAAGTTATTAAAAAAAGAATTTTCCGAAACAACTAGAATCGGGTGAAATCCAAGCAATTTCTTGTGCCGAACCTGGAATTATTGAAAACGGCGTAATTTTATGGGCAAAAAAATTTTACGCTGGCAGAATTTTTAATGTAAAAGCTGAACTTTCAAAAAAATATTTCCAAATATTAAAATTTTTAGTTGAAAACGATGCCAATCTTGCCGGGCTTTTTCGAAAGTAAAAAAATTCAAAAAATAGAGCTCAAAATATTCTTTATATTACACTTTCAACGGGAGTTGGTTCAGGCATAATAACAGATGGAAAAATCAACCAAGGCCTGAAAAATAGCGAAATTGGGAGAATTCCAATTGAATTTGATGGCCGAGTGCGAGAGTGGGAAGAATTTGCAAGTGCACGGGCAATTTTTAATGTTTATGGTAAATATGCGAGCGAGATTTCAAAACCACGACAATGGCAAAAATATTGCCGATAGAATTTCGCGTGGATTTTTTTAGTGATAATTCCAATAATTCAGCCAGAGTTGATTATTGTAGGGGGTAGTCTTGGCGAAAATTTCAAAAAATTCGATCTCTTTCTAGAACAAATTGTTCGTGAAAATCTACCCGAAGGAATTTCTTGCCCAGAAATCGTTCAAGCTAAAAAACCTAGAGAGGCAGTGATTTATGGCTGTTTTGAATTTGCAAAAGAGGCATTGAATTTTTTTAATGAATTTGGAATTTGTTGAAAAGATTACGCAAAGACTTTCCTCAATTCATTTTCGAAGAAAGTGATGATTTCTATTGGTCAAAGAAAGAAAAATACAATTTTTTTGAACCAGAATCTTCAAATTTTTCATCTATTAATTTTTGCATGAATTAGCTCATGCATTACTTGGCCACGAAGATTTTTGGCTTGATATTGAACTTCTTAAAATGGAGTCCGAGGCTTGGGAGCTCGTTCGAAATAACCTTGTAAGTCAATATGGGTTTTGTTTTAGTTCGAATTTAGCTGAAAGCAAAGCTTGACACTTACCGAGATTGGCTACATAAAAGAAGTCTCTGCCCAAAATGCAAACTAAATGGTTTTCAACAAAAAGATTTAACATATAAATGCCCCGCTTGCGGAACCATCTGGCAAAATAACGATTCTCGTTTTAAAAGTTTACGGCGAAAAATAAAATAAAATCACGCAATATTCTGAAAGCGTGATTTTATTTGTATATCTTTTTAAGCTACACGAACTTCAATTTTTGATTCTTCAGATTCGTCAGTCATTGAAATTTTTGTTGTAGCTGGACCGCGGCGGCTAATTCGACCGCCCTTTTGCCCCGCGATTTTCGCAAGTTCACGGTTTGCGGCAAATCCACCAGTTGTTCCATTTTTACCACCTTTTTGACCAATTCGTGAATAAAAATCTTTTCCATATTTTGCTTTATTAGTTGCGGCTGCTTTTGCGCCGCCCGCCTTTGTTCCGGCCATTCAATCTCCTTTGTTTTATTAAAATCTAATCTATTTTTTTGATTATGTTTTTAATTATAGCACAACTTACGCTTTTTTTGTCAATATTTACATAAGGGCTTTTTTTATTTTATTATAATGTTTTTGTATTTCTAATCTGTTTATGCTATAATTTTCTTATGATTTTTTTCGAATAAATAATGAGTTTTATCGTAAGCTGCCTAAGCAGATTTATATATTTTTCTTACCAAAAATCATTAAAAAAACTAAAACACAAAAATAAGGCGATTTTAGAGCTTAAAAAACAACTTTTTGAATACTTTACCTAATTTTTACCGAAAGTGAGCTAAAAGATTATAGAAATAGTATTATAAATGTAAAAATTCTGGCACGGAACTGGAGGCTTTGAATATAACTCTAGTGGAAATATTACACCAATTTTTTTGACAATATTTTTGAAAAAAATGGATTAAAAAAACCCAGCAAGATGACTACTTAATTATTTATTCTAAAAAAGTTAAGTATGAAATCAATATCTCTAGTAAACAAAAAGAATTATCGCTAGATGCTATGCAGATAATCATAATTTTAAGAACCCTAAAACTTTTCGTTTTTGGAAATAGTATTTTTTTGGATTGTGCGACATTACACAAAAAAATGTATGTTTTAGCATATACAATACTTGCTCCGCGTTCACTTATGAATATTCTCAATTGGAGAAAAGAAAAAAATAAAAATCAATTCAAAAAAATCTTGGAGTGGAAAAAGTAAATAAATCTTGTAAAAAAATACATGGGAATCTTTTTGAAAAAAATACTCTGACATTAGAGAGAATTTCCCGGTAATTCTTGGCATTAAAAATCTAAACAAAAACTGCAAAAATTACCAAAAAAATATTTAGCGAAACTGAAATTCGTTCTTTAGAAGATATTCCTTTTGAAGATATTATTCACATAGAAATTCATCTTGAAAAAAAATATGATGAATTGAGTAATAAAATTCGAAAAATATAACCAAAAAAAGTAAAAAAATATTTCCTATTGAATTGGGTGAGAGTATTCGAATATAAAAAGTATAAAAATAAGTTATAACACCATTTCTTACTAGTATTTTTTTAAAGCCAAAAAAATAAATAACGAAAAAAACTCCACCGGTTAGGAGGAGTTTTTTTATAATTCGGCACCGTGCTAT
>BNJS01002047.1_pt1 | contig 95709 bp, 132 predicted proteins | sample 8540461 | NCBI WGS metagenome assembly BNJS01 (sample SAMD00202454, study PRJDB9452) | human saliva metagenome | isolation source: human saliva | place: Japan | reverse complement strand
AAAACTTGAAAGTATTAAAAGTGGTAGCTGAGAAGAATCTTTTAGTAGTAAAAGGATGTATTCCAGGACACAAAAAAATGCTTACGTAACTATTCACAAATAATGGAAGTAGCAGTATTAAACATACAAGGAAAAAGAAACAGGCAGAAAAAGTAACCCTTTCTGATGCTGTGTTCGGAATAGAGCCTAACAATCACGTGGTGTATTTAGACGTAAAGCGTTATCTAGCTAACAAGCGCCAAGGTACTCACAAGGCTAAAGAGAGAAACGAAGTGGCTGGAAGTACAAGAAAGATTAAAAAACAAAAAGGTACTGGTACAGCACGTGCAGGTAGTGTAAAATCGCCTGTGTTTGTAGGTGGAGGTCGTATATTTGGTCCTCGTCCAAAAGATTACACACAAAAACTTACTAAGAACGTAAAACGTTTGGCACGCCGCTCAGCTCTTAGTGCTAAAGCTCAAAGTCAATCATTGGTAGTTCTTGAAGATTTTAATTTTGAAGCTCCTAAAACTAAAGACTTTACAGCAGTAGTAAAATCATTGGGCTTAGAAAATAAAAAATCGCTTTTTGTGTTGCCAAATGTAAATAATAACGTATATTTGTCCTCTCGCAACGTAGCAAACTCAAGCGTAGTAACTGCTTCAGAGCTAAATACTTACCAAGTAGTATACGCTAACAACATCGTACTAACCGAGAGTGCAGTAGAAGTTATAGAGTCAATTTTAACAAAATAAGAAGAAGAAATGAGCGTATTAATAAAACCTGTAAATACAGAAAAAGCAAACGAAGGCAGCGAACTAAAAAACTGCTATACGTTTGAAGTAGCTAAGGACGCTAACAAAAATTCAAATCAAAAAAATGAGGTTGAAGCTACTTATGGCGTTAAAGTGAAAGAAGTACGTACCCTTAATTACGGCCCTAAGCGTGCCACTCGCTACACTAAAACAGGTGTACAAGTAGGCAAGACTAACGCAGTGAAAAAGGCATTAGTACAGTTAGAAGAAGGAACTATAGATTTTTTTATAGTAATATATAAGTGTTTAACAAATAGACAAAAATGTCAGTTAGAAAATTAAAACCGATCACCCCTGGTCAGCGTTTTAGAGTAGTAAACGAATTTGACACCATTACTACTGATAAGCCGGAAAAAGAGCTTGCTCATTCCGTTGAAAAAAAGACCGGAGGTAGAAACAATCAAGGAAAGATGACCATGCGTTACATTGGTGGTGGTCACAAAAAGAAGTATCGTATTGTGGACTTCAAGAGAAACAAATTTGGTGTAGAAGCTAAAGTAGTTTCGATTGAGTATGACCCGAACAGAACAGCCTTTATCGCTTTGGTGCAATACACCGACGGAGAAAAACGATATATTATCGCTCCTGCTGGATTGAAAGTTGACCAAACAATCGTTTCAGGGCAAGAAAATGTAGCTCCTGAAATTGGTAATGCGATGCCGCTTTCTCAAATTCCACTAGGTACCGTAATTTCTTGTATTGAATTGCGACCCGGACAAGGAGCTAACATAGCTCGTTCAGCGGGAACTTTTGCTCAGTTAATGGCGAAAGATGGAAGGTATGCGACTGTGAAATTACCATCAGGCGAAACCAGAATGATTTTGCTTACTTGTTTAGCAACTATAGGTGCAGTATCGAACTCAGACCATCAGTTGGTATTATCAGGTAAGGCAGGACGCTCACGCTGGTTAGGGACGCAGACCAAGAACACGTGCAGTAGTGATGAACCCTGTTGATCACCCAATGGGTGGTGGTGAAGGACGTGCTACTGGTGGACACCCACGCTCACGTAAAAGGTATCCCAGCTAAGGGTTATAGAACACGTTCTAAGACCAAGGCATCTAATAAGTATATTGTAGAACGCAGAAAAAAATAAGAATCTAAGAAATGGCACGTTCATTAAAAAAAGGACCCTACGTTCACTATAGCTTGGAGAAAAAAATCCAACAGAATATAGAATCAGGCAAGAAAAAAACGTAATTAAAAACTTGGTCTCGCGCCTCAATGATTACTCCTGATTTTGTTGGCCAGACTATTGCAGTGCACAACGGTCGTCAGTTTGTACCCGTATATATCACAGAGAATATGGTGGGACATAAATTAGGAGAATTTTCGCCAACGCGTTCGTTTAGAGGACACGCAGGTGCAAAAAAATAAAGGTAAAAAAATAATAAAAGGCTATGGGAGTTAGAAAAAAATTAAGAGCAGACGAAATAAAAGAAGCTAAAAAGAGCTTGGCTTTTTGCAAAGTTGAATAACTGCCCTACTTCGCCACGCAAAAATGCGCTTAGTAGCAGATTTGGTACGTGGACAACAAGTAGACAAAAGCCTTAGCTATTTTGAAATTCAACCAAAAAAAGAGGCAGCAGCACGTTTGGAAAAAAATTGCTTTTTATCAGCTATACATAACTGGAGAGCTAAAAAAACGAAAAATGCTAACGAGGAAGAAGCAGGACTTTATGTACAAGAAATCCGTGTAGACGGAGGAGCCATATTGAAACGCCTACGCCCAGCGCCTCAAGGTAGAGCACACAGAATTAGAAAACGCTCAAACCACGTAACCGTAGTGGTAGGGAGCTAAAAAAATTTTTAACACAGAAAGCTAAGATAAACTATGGGACAAAAAAACAAATCCAATCGGGAATCGCTTAGGAATTATCAGAGGATGGGAGTCTAACTGGTATGGAGGCAATGATTACGGAGATAAACTTGCTGAAGATGATAAGATTAGAAAGTATGTTCAGACGCGTTTATCAAAAGCTAGTGTGGCTCACGTGATTATCGAGCGTACTTTTAACCTTGTAACCGTTACTATTACTACTGCAAGACCTGGTATCATCATCGGGAAAGGTGGTCAGGAAGTAGACAAGCTAAAAGAAGAGCTAAAGAAAAATCACTGGTAAGGATATTCAGATAAACATATTTGAAATCAAACGCCCAGAGCTTGACGCTGCTCTTGTAGCTGCAAGCATCGCTAACCAAATAGAAGGGCGTGTGTCTTATAAACGCGCTATTAAGATGGCTATGGCCTCAGCAATGAGAATGAGCGCAGAAGGAATCAAGATAATGATTTCAGGTCGTCTTAACGGAGCAGAAATGGCACGTTCAGAAAGTTTCAAAGAAGGACGTATTCCTCTTTCAACTTTTTAGAGCAGATATTGATTACGCTATTGACGAAGCTCACACAACCTACGGACGTATGGGTATAAAAGTGTGGATTATGAAAGGCGAAATCTATGGTAAAAGAGAGTTATCACCTTTAGTAGGAATGACAAAGAAAACTTCAGGAGGTAATTTTTCGTCAAAATCAAACGACAAGCCTGCGGGAGCCCCTAAAAAAGCGCGTAGGAAAAAGTAATTTAAAAAAGAACAAGAAAGATGTTACAGCCAAAAAGAACGAAATATCGTAAGCAACAGAAAGGCAGAATGAAAGGAGTTGCCCACAGAGGAGCTCTTCTTTCAAATGGTATGTTCGGTATAAAAATCTTTAGACTCAGCTTTTATTACATCGCGCCAGATAGAGTCAGCCCGTGTGGCAGCGACCCGTTATATGAAACGTGAGGGACAGCTTTGGATAAAGATATTCCCAGATAAGCCAATCACTAAGAAGCCTTTGGAAGTACGTATGGGTAAAGGTAAAGGTGCGGTAGAGTACTGGGCAGCAGTAGTAAAACCAGGACGTATAATGTTTGAGGTGGGCGGCGTGCCATTAGACGTAGCTAAAGAAGCGCTACGATTGGCGGCACAAAAAGCTACCTGTAAAAAAACAAAATTCGTGGTAGCAAGAGATTATCAAAAATTAATTAAAGAACAATGAAACAGTCTGAAATTAAAGAATTGACAATAACTGAGCTACAGGATAAGCTTGGTGAGTATAAGAAATCGTATGCAGATTTGAAAATGGCACACGCAATTTCGTCATTAGAGAAACCCATTCAATTACGTAACGTAAGAAGAACGATTGCGAGATTGGCGAGTGAGCTAACAAAACGTGAATTACAATAATTCGAACCTGCCTTATGGAAAAAAAGAAATTTAAGAAAAAGAAAGAATAGGGGTTGTTACAAGCAACAAGATGGATAAATCAATAGTAGTTTCAGAAGTGAAACGCGTAAAACACCCTATGTATGGTAAGTTCGTGTTGCGCACAAAGAAATATGTAGCGCATGACGAGAAAAAAACGATTGCAATATTGGCGATACAGTGCGCATAATGGAAACACGCCCACTTAGTAAAAACCAAATGTTGGAGATTAGTTGAAATCATTGAAAGAGCTAAGTAATTATGGTACAACAGGAATCAAGATTAAAAAGTAGCCGACAATACTGGGGCGAAAGAAGTACTAACTATACGTGTGTTAGGGTGGTACTAAACGCCGCTACGCATCAGTAGGCGATAAGATTGTAGTTACCGTGAAAGATGCTACCCCTAACGGAAACGTGAAAAAAAGGACAAGTATCGACTGCGGTGGTAGTAAGAACTAAAAAAAGAAGTACGCCGTGCCGATGGTTCTTATATCCGATTTGACGAGAATGCTTGCGTTCTTCTGAACGCGGCTGGTGAGATGAGAGGTACCCGTGTATTCGGACCTGTAGCAAGAGAGCTTCGTGATAAACAATTTATGAAGATTGTCTCATTAGCACCAGAAGTGCTTTTAATTTCTAAAAAAAGTAATTTGATGAAAGTAAAAAAATTAAAAACAGGAGATACTGTAAAAAGTAATAGCAGGTAACCACAAAAGGCGATCAGGGGAAGGTGTTACGCATCGACCGTGAGAAAAAAACAGAGCTATAGTGGAGGGCGTAAATGAGGTGTCTAAACACACTAAACCAAGCGCTAAAAAAATCCTCAAGGCGGTATCGTAAAAAAAGAAGATTATATCCACATTTCTAACCTTTCACTTATAGATCCTAAGACGAAAGAAACTACACGTGTAGGTTATGAAGTGAGAGATGGTAAAAAAAGTGCGAGTTTCTAAAAAAATCTAATGTAGTAATATAATATGGCTTACGTACCTAGATTAAAAACAAGAATACAGAGAGCGTGTAATAGCGGCTCTAAAAAGAAGAATTTGGCTATAAGAACGTGATGCAGGTTCCTAAACTTGAAAAAAATAGTCGTGAGCCGTGGCGTAGGTTCAGCAGTAGCTGATAAAAAAAGCAAATAGATTATGCTATCGATGAGCTTACTAAAAATTACAGGACAGAAAGCAATTGCCACTTACTCTAAAAAAAGACGTAGCATCATTTCAAACTACGTAAGGGTATGGCGATAGGTGCTAAAGTGACTTTGCGTGGCGAAAGAATGTATGAGTTCTTAGACCGTCTTATCACAACTGCCCTTCCACGAGTAAGAGATTTTCAAGGAATTAAAGCTACTGGTTTTTGACGGTAGAGGTAACTATAATTTGGGAATTACTGAACAAATTATTTTCCCTGAAATTGATATTGACAAAATCAATAAAATAGCAGGGATGGATATTACCTTTGTTACATCGGCACATACCGATAAAGAAGCTAAATCATTATTAAGCGAATTAGGATTACCTTTTAAAAAGAACTAAGAATATGGCTAAAGAATCAATGAAAAGCCCGCGAGGTGAAAAGACAAAAGTTAGTAGCAAAATATGCTGCTAAACGTAAAGCACTAAAAGAAGCTGGTGACTATGACGCCCTTCAGCTTCTTCCTAAAATGCATCGCCTGTACGTTTGCACAATCGTTGCAAACTAACAGGACGCCCTAAAGGATATATGCGCACTTTTGGAATTTCACGTGTCTTATTCCGCGAAATGGCTAATAAAGGATTAATTCCTGGCGTTAAAAAAGCAAGTTGGTAATAATTAAAAGGACAAAATTATGTACACAGATCCTATCGCAGATTATTTAACAAGAATTAGAAATGCTAATAATGCAAGGCATAGAATAGTAGAAATACCTGCTTCAAAAACTAAAAAAAGAAATTACTAAAAATTCTTTTTGATCAGGGTTTTATTTTTGAGCTATAAATTTGAAGAAGGTACTGTACAAGGTACTATCAAAATAGCTTTGAAATACGATAAAGTTACTAAAGAGCCCATTATTAGGCATATAGAAAGAGCCAGCCGCCCAGGACTTAGAAAGTACGCAGGCGCTGATAACCTACCCCGTGTGTTGAACGGCTTAGGCATAGCTATCATCTCTACTTCGCAAGGAGTGATGACTGGCAAAAAAGCGAGAGAGCTAAACATAGGTGGTGAGGTGATTTGTTACGTTTACTAATCAATTTTAAAAAAAGACAATAAACAATGTCAAGAATAGGTAAAGCACCCATCAATATTCCTGCAGGAGTTACCGTTACTATAAAAGATAGTGTAGTGACTGTAAAAGGGAAATTAGGCGAATTAACCCAAGAGGTTAAAGACATTGCTGTAAAGCAAGAGGATGGACATTTAGTGTTTGAACCCACTGATAACACCAAGGAACAAAATGCTAAGCACGGTTTATACCGTGCCTTAGTACACTAATATGGTGGTAGGTGTATCAGAGGGTTTCACTAAAGAATTAGAGTTAGTCGGGGTAGGGTATCGTGCTACCAATCAAGGTCAGAAATTAGATTTGGCTTTAGGTTTTTCGCACAACATACTTCTTGAATTGCCTCAAGAAATTAAACTTGAGACAGTGAACGAGAAAGGTAAGAACCCTATCATTAAATTAACTTCTCACGACAAAGCAACTCTTAGGACAGGTAGCTGCTAAAATACGCAGCTTCCGTAAACCAGAACCTTACAAAGGTAAAGGTGTGAAGTTCGTAGGAGAAGTATTGAGAAGAAAAGCAGGTAAATCAGCTTAATAGTTAGAACTATGGCATTATCAAAAAAATACAAAGAAGACAACGTATCAAGAGCAGAATCAGGAAAGTAGTCAGAGGAACTGCAGAGCAACCTCGATTTGGCTGTTTTCAGGAGCAATAATGAGATCTATGTACAAATCATAGATGATACCAAAGGGACTACCCTATTAGCGGCATCGTCACGCGATAAAGAATTAAGTGCTGTAAGCGGTACGAAAATTGAAAAAGCAGCTATGGTGGGTAAGGCTATTGCTGAGAAAGCCCTCAAGCAAGGTATTGAGAAAGTATCATTTGATAGAGGGGGCTACCTCTACCACGGACGTGTAAAATCATTAGCAGACGGTGCTAGAGAAGGCGGACTAAAATTCTAATAAACTATGTATCAGAAATATAAAAAAATGTAGAATATGTGAAACCGAGCGGTTTAGAACTAAAAAGACCGCTTGGTAGGGGTACAACGCGTTACCAAAGTAACGAAGGGTGGCCGCGCTTTTGGATTCTCTGCTATCGTAGTAGTAGGTGATGAAAAACGGTGTAGTAGGACACGGATTAGGAAAAAATCAAAAAGAAGTATCGGAAGCTATTGCAAAAGCTGTAGAAGATGCAAAGAAAAAAACCTTGTACGCATTCCGCTAAACGGCACTACTTTTGCCTCACGAGCAAAAAGGTAAGTTTGGTGGTGCTCGAGTTTTCTTGCAACCTGCTACAGAAGGTACTGGAGTAATAGCTGGTGGTACAGTACGTGCAGTATTGGAATCAGTAGGTATCCATAACGTACTATCAAAAATCGCAAGGTTCTTCAAACCCTCACAACGTGGTAAAGGCTACTTTTTGATGCTTTGTTGCAATTGCGTAGTGCAAAAAAACAGTTGCAGAACAACGAGGAATTTCTTTAGAAAAAAATTGTTTAAAGGTTAATATTTGTAGCAATGGCAAAAATCAGAGTAACACAAATTAAGAGTAGCATCAAACGTCCTAAAAAACCCAAAAAAACTTACTTTGGAAGCATTAGGGCTAAAAACGCATCGGCTTCACAGCTGAGCATGAGGCTACCCCGTCCATTCTTGGAATGATAAATAAAGTAAAAACACTTAATTTCTGTAGAAGAAGTTAAATAATATTTTTGTACAAAGTTATGAACTTGAGTAATTTACAACCCGCTGAGGGTTCAGTACACAGAGAAGGGAAGCGCGTAGGTCGCGGTCAAGGTTCAGGAAAAGGAGGAACCTCTACCCGTGGTCATAAAGGTGCTAAATCACGCTCAGGCTTTTCGCATAAGATTGGTTTTGAGGGTGGACAAATGCCTTTGCAAAGACGCGTACCAAAAATTCGGTTTCAAGAACTTTAACCGCAAAGAATACGTAGGTATCAATCTTTCAAAACTACAAGAATTAGTAGATGCTGGAAGAATTGCGGATAAGGTAGATGTAGAAACCTTAGTTCAACTACACATCGTAAAGAAAAACGACTTAGTGAAAATCTTAGGTGGTGGTGAGCTAAAAGCCAAACTAAAAATATCTGTTCATAAGTTTACAGCTGGCGCCAAAGCAGCCATTGAAGCCGTAGGCGGGGAAGCCGTAACCTTGTAAAATCTAATTTATGAAGAAGTTTATCGAGAATCTGACCAACATTTGGAAAAATAGAGGAGTTAAAAAAATAGAATTATTTTTAACCCTCGGAATCCTGTTAGTTTATCGTTTTGGGGCTCATATAGTACTCCCAGGAATTGACTCAGCTCAGTTACACGAGCTAGCAAACAGAACCTCAGGGGGTGGGCTACTTGACATCTTGAATGCCTTTACCGGTGGGGCGTTTTCTAACGCTTCGGTATTTGCACTTGGGATTATGCCTTACATCTCGGCTTCTATCGTAGTGCAATTGATGGGTATTGCTATTCCTTACCTTCAAAAAAACTACAGAAAGAGGGCGAGAGTGGGCGAAGAAAGATAAACCAAATCACTCGATGGCTTACGATTGCAATATGTATTGTGCAAGCACCTGTGTATTTATACGGTATTAACCGCTTAGGGGTGCCAGATTCGGCATTCTTGCTTGGCAAAGGTCTCAACTTTATCATACCAGCGGTAACTATATTAGTAACAGGTACTATTTTTGCAATGTGGTTAGGTGAGAAAATCACCGACAAAGGAATTGGCAATGGTATATCACTACTTATTATGGTGGGTATCATCGCACGTTTGCCACAAGCATTTGCTTCAGAAGTTGCTTCGCGATTGACAGCTTCAAACGGAGGTTTAATGCTTATCCTCATAGAAGTAATTCTTTGGTTTGTAATCATATTGCTTTGTATATTTCTTATCAAAGCAGTACGACAAATACCTGTGCAATACGCACGAAGAACTGCTGATGGAGGTAGTGCTGCTGTAGAGAAGAATATCTTTGGAGCACGCCAATATATACCTTTGAAACTGAATGCGGCAGGGGTTATGCCTATCATCTTTGCGCAAGCATTGATGTTTATCCCTGCAACAGTAGCCGGACTATCGCAGTCGGAATTTGCAAAAAAGTGTTCAAGCAGCCTTTTTCTGATATATTCGGATTTTTGGTATAACCTGCTATTTGCAGCTATGATTATACTTTTTACGTATTTTTTTATACTGCGATAACAGTACCTACTAATAAGATGGCTGATGATCTGAAGAGAAGCGGAGGCTTTATACCAGGGATACGCCCAGGAAAAAGAAACAGGAGATTATCTCGACAAAAATAATGTCGCTTATCACCTTGCCTGGTTCAATTTGTATTGCTTTGGTGGCTATCTTCCCTTCACTGCTTAAGATTATTGGTATGCAAGATAAATGGGCGTTATTCTACGGAGGTACCTCATTGCTTATCTTGGTAGGGGTTGCGATTGATACAATGCAACAAGTAAACTCATATCTGCTAAATCGCCATTATGACGGTTTGATGAAAACAGGTAAAAAAACAGAAAAGTAGTATCTTAATTAATTATATGGCTAAACAAGCAGCAATAGAACAAGACGGAACCATTGTAGAAGCCCTTTCGAATGCGATGTTCAGAGTTGAACTAGATAATGGGCACGTAGTGATAGCACACATCTCAGGAAAAATGCGTATGCACTACATCAAACTACTACCGGGAGATAAAGTGAAGCTGGAGATGAGTCCGTACGACTTAAGTAAAGCTCGTATCACTTACCGTTACTAAGGTATTAATTAAGAGAATTCTTCAATGATTTTTGATGATTAATTTCTCACAGATTTTTAAGTAAAAACTAAAAATCTGTGAGGAATTATAATCATAAAATAGAATTTTTATTTGCGACCTTTTTCAAGGGTGAATTATCTGATAATCAGAATATTAATTAGGATAAAACACCTTTAGGGAAGAATGTGCCTAACTAATTGATTGTATTTTTTTTATAGTGAAAAACATCGCTATTACAAAAAAATCGTAGTTTTGCACACTCATATTGATATAAACAAAACGAAATGAAAGTTAGAGCATCAATTAAAAAAAGAAGTTCTGAGTGCATCATAGTACGCAGAAAAAGGACGATTGTACGTAATTAATAAAAAAATCCTAAATTTAAACAACGACAAGGATAATTATGGCACGAATTGCAGGTATTGACTTACCAAAAAAACAAGAGAGGGGTTATTGGTTTAACCTACATTTTTGGTATCGGAAAAGAGTAGAGCTAAAGAAATTTTTAGGCAGAGCTCAAGTAAACGAAGACACTAAAGTAAGCGAGTGGAATGATGACGAAATCAGTCGTATTCGCGAGGTAGTTGCGTCTTATAAAAATTGAGGGAGAGTTGCGCTCGGAAGTACAACTAAACATCAAACGTTTGATGGATATTGGTTGCTACCGTGGTATTCGCCACCGTAATGGTTTGCCACTACGTGGACAGAAAAACAAAGAATAACTCTCGCACAAGGAAAGGTAAAAAGGAAAAACTGTGGCTAATAAGAAAAAAAGCAACTAAATAATAAGTAGTTAAGTATGGCAAAACAAAAATGCAAAAACAAAATGCAAAGGTCTCTAAGAAGAGAAAAGTAATCGTAGAGACAGTAGGCGAGGCACACGTTTCAGCTACTTTTAACAATGTGATTGTTTCTCTTACAAATAAAAAAAGGGACGTTATCGCTTGGTCATCAGCTGGTAAGATGGGCTTTAGAGGCTCAAAGAAAAACACGCCTTATGCAGCCCAAGTAGCAGCAGAAGATGCTGCAAAAGTAGCTTTCGATGCGGGTCTTAAGAAAGTAAAAGTATACGTGAAAGGACCTGGTAATGGTAGAGAATCTGCTATCAGAACTATTCACAATGCAGGTATAGAAGTAACAGAAATTATAGATGTTACTCCGCTTCCACACAATGGATGCCGTCCTCCAAAGAAACGTAGAGTATAATTTCGTTTTTAACACTAATAACAAACAAAGAAAGGTTATTAATTATCGAAGGAATGCCTTAATTCATAATCACCTTTCAGTTAAATAATAAAAAATGGCAAGATATACAGGACCAAAGACAAAAATAGCTCGTAAATTTGGCGAAGCTATCTTTAAAGAAGATAAATCTTTTGAAAGGAAAAATTATCCTCCTGGACAGCACGGTGTAGCACGCCGCAGAGCAAAAACGCTCAGAATATGCTATCCAGCTTCAAGAAAAGCAAAAAGCAAAATATACTTATGGAATCCTTGAAAAACAATTCCATAACTTATATGAAAAAGCGAAGAGGAGTAGACACGTAACCGGTGAAGTGCTTTTGCAACTATGCGAATCACGCCTTGATAACGTAGTATATCGTATGGGTATCGCTCCTACTCGTAGCGCGGCACGCCAGTTGGTATCGCACAGACACATAACCCTAAACGGAGAGATTGTAAATATTCCGTCATATTCACTTAAACCAGGGGATGTAGTAGGCGTACGCGAAAAAAATCAAAAATCTTTAACAGTAATTGAGAATTCATTGGCTGCATCAAGTAAAGTATACGAATGGCTTACTTGGAACCCAGAGAAATTAGAAGGTACTTTTGTAGCCGTACCACAAAGAATTCAGATTCCTGAAAATATTAAAGAACAGTTAATCGTAGAGTTGTACTCTAAATAATAAATAAAAAGACAGCAGTCAAATTATGGCATTATTTAACTTTCAAAAAACCAGATAAAGTTATAATGATTGAATCATCGGATTTCGAGGGGCGATTTGAGTTTCGCCCTTTGGAACCCGGATATGGTTTAACTATTGGTAACGCATTACGCAGGGTGATGCTTTCTTCATTAGAAGGTTTCGCTATTACTTCTGTGAAATTTGATAAAGTAGAACACGAATTTTCTACTATATCAGGTGTCAGGGAAGATGTTACTGAAATCATTCTGAACTTGAAACAAGTGCGTTTCAAACGTCAAGTGGAAGATGTAGAAGAAGAAACCGCTACTATTAGCGTTTCTGGTAAAAAAACAATTGACTGCCGGTGATTTTCAAAAGACCCTTTCAGGTTTCCAAATTCTGAATCCAGACCTTGTGATTTGCAATATGGAAACGACTGCTTCTTTCTCGATGACAATTACTATAGAAAAAGGTCGTGGTTATGTGTCAGCCGAGGAGAATGCGAAACCTAACGCAGCTATAGGAGTTATTGCTACAGATTCGATATTTACTCCTGTAAAGAACGTTAAATACTCTATTGAAAAATTATCGTGTTGAACAAAAAAACAGACTACGAGAAATTAGTCTTTGAAATAAAAAAACAGATGGTTCAATCCATCCAAAATTTGCTCTTACTGAAGCAGCTAAGACTCTGATACATCACTTTATGTTGTTCTCTGATGAGAGAATAACCTTAGAAGCTGATGAGGTAGCTCAAACAGATGCATACGATGAAGAGTCGCTACATATGAGACAGCTATTGAAAACGAAGCTAATAGATATGGATTTATCTGTTAGAGCACTTAACTGCTTAAAAGGCAGCTGAAGTAGAAACTCTTGGAGACTTGGTTTCGTTTAACAAAGCAGACCTTATGAAGTTTAGAAACTTCGGTAAAAAAATCTTTGATAGAATTAGATGAATTAGTAGCTAACAAAGGTTTAGTATTTGGTATGGATATATCAAAATACAAATTAGATAAAGATTAACTCGCTCTTGAATTATTTTTAATTAAGGAAAAAAATGAGACACGGAAATAAAAATTAATCATTTAGGAAGAAAAAAACCGCTCATAGAACATCAATGCTTGCTAATATGGCTTGCTCATTGATTGAGCATAAACGCATCAACACTACGTTGGCTAAAGCAAAAGCTCTTAAGATATTTGTAGAGCCTCTTGTGACAAAATCAAAAAATGATACTACTCACAACCGCCGTGTAGCTTTTAGTAAGCTACATAACAAATACGCTGTAACAGAGCTTTTTTTAAAGAAGTAGCTACTAAAGTAGGCAATCGCTCAGGTGGGTATACCCGTATTATCAAATTGGGTAACCGTTTAGGGAGATAATGCTGAAATGGCATTGATTGAGTTTGTAGATTATAACACTACTTATAATACAGCAAAAGTAGCTAAGAAGAAAACTACTCGTCGTGGTAGAAAGAAAGCTGCCACTGAAGAAGTTGCTCAGCCTGCACAGGCTACAGAAGCTGCTGCTGAATAATATAAAGTTGCTAATAAAAGAAAAGGCTGCCTTGATAAAAGGTAGCCTTTTTTATTGCTAATTATTTTGTTTTTCAGATTATGGACAAAGTTGTAGCAGTATGAAACAACTATTTGTGGGATATTAATTTTCGCAATATCTTTGCATCACAAATTTATGAAGGATCTCTTAGATTATCCAATAATAGTACCTGCAATAGTTGCTGATAATAATGATGCTAAGGTGCCGCCTAAAACTGCTTTTAGGCCGAATTCTGAAAGGGTTTTGCGTTGGTTAGGAGCAAGGGCTCCAATGCCTCCTATTTGAATGCCTATAGAGGCAAAATTAGCAAATCCGCAGAGCATATAGGTGGCTATCATCACTGATTTGTTGTATAACAAATGAGGTTCGCTGGTTAGGTCTTTTAGAACACCTAATTGTGTATAAGCTACGAACTCAGAAGAAGCAAGTTTAATACCAAGTAGTTGTCCCATTAGCATTACGTCTTCTTTACCAATACCTATCAGCCACATTACGGGAGAAAAGATAGTGCCGAGTATCATTTCGAGAGATAGCCCATTCTGATAAGGAGTGTTGGCTGCAATTACATCATTAAGAGTGGTTAAATTGCCAATCCAGTTGAAAATGCAGTTTATCATCGCGATAAGTGCTACGAATACAAGTAGCATAGCTCCTACATTCGCAGCTAATTTTAGTCCGTCAGTGGTGCCATTAGCTATAGCATCGAGTATGTTAGAACCTACATTCTCCATTGATACGTGAGAGTCGTTAGAGAACTGCTCTGTTTGTGGGCATAATATTTTAGAAATAACAATAGCACCAGGAGCAGCCATTACTGAAGCTGCTAATAGATGTCGAGCAAAAAGCAATCGCATTTGTGGGTCATCACCTCCTAGATATTGTATGTATGAAGCCATTACACCACCTGCTACAGTAGCCATTCCACCAATCATCACAAGGAGGATTTCAGAACGGGTCATTTTTGGGTAGGTAGGCTTTTAATCATCAGAGGGGCTTCCGTTTGCCCTAAAAATATATTGCCAGTTACAGATAGACTTTCTGCTCCAGAGATGTTTAGTAGCTTAGAAAGAGCCCACGCCATTGCTTTTACAACTATTTGTATCACCCCTAAGTAGAAAAGTAGAGAGGTAAGGGCGGAGAAAAAGATGATAGTAGGCAACACTTGAAAGACAAATATGTAGCCGAAAGATTGAGTATCGAGTAGATTGCCTAATAAGAATTGGCTACCAGCACGGGTGAAGTCGAGGATTAGCACGAATATACTCCCTACAGCGTCAAAAACCTTTCTGTATAAAAATTGACTTTTAAGATACCTACAGCGATGCATAACTGTAATAATAAGCCAATGCCTACAGTGCGCCAATTCACAGCACGGCGGTTATTGCTAAAGAGATAAGCTATTAGGAGAATGGCTACCATTCCTAATGCACCACGCCATAAGCCTTCTATTGTGAATCCTTGGCTTTCAATAAAATGGGCGGGTTGAGCGTTACTTATCGCTGGAGAGAGGAAGAAGAGACTTCCTAAAGTAATTGTTAGTTCTTTCATCTATAATATAATTGTTTAAAAAAAGTACTGTTTCGTTTAGAAATTTCGTCACGGATGTGAGCGGCAATCTCATAATCTTCGTTCTCAATACAATCATTAAGCATCTTTTTAAGCTCTGTTAGTGAGTATTTAGAATAACGATTTCTGGTGCCATCGTTTTTCCTCTTCTATATCATCTAAAGAGGGGCTCACAGGGTTTTGATTTTTCCTCATTGAGGAGGGGAATGTAGATGCCGGCTTTTTTTGCACAATATCTCTATAGGTATAGATAGGGGCATTAAATCGCAGTGCGAGAGCAATAGCATCGCTGGTACGGGCATCAATAGTACGCTCTTCACCATTCTGAATACATAGCATATTAGAATAGAAAAATTCCTTCCTCTAACTTGTAAATAACAACTCTTTTCACTTTGATATGAAAAAGCATCGGCGAATATTTTGAAGAGGTCGTGAGTAAGAGGTCGAGGGGAATAATATTCTTTTCAAGCTCTAACGCAATTGACTGGGCTTCAAAGGCACCTATTACAATAGGAAGTTTTAAATCAGACTCTAATTCGTGCATTATCAGTACAAAGGCATCGTTTTGAGATTGATTGTATGAAATTCTTTTTAATAAAAAAAGCCGTACTAAATCCATTGGTATATTGCCAGCCTAAAAGTTGGAATTGGGCTGTAAAGATACTACAAAAAAAGATAACTGCCAAAGATTTTTGAATGTTATTTTTCATAAAAAAAGTACGAAGAGGTTGTTAAAAAAAGTTAATTCTAAAAAGTTCAGAGATAGTATATTCTTAGGCAAGAAGTAAGATTTTTTTATAATCTGTATATATTAGAAAAATGAGGTAGTTATGATAATAAAAAGTAGGATACAAAAAAGCTGCTCCCTCAAAGAAGGAGCAGCCTTGTGCTAACGAAGCTCTATTGCTGTTGCATTTGCTTAGTAAGGGTGTATTGAGCTGCCATTTCAGGCTCTTTGCCATCTTCGCCCACTAATATAATGCTACTGTCAGACTTCAGAAGGAAATAAGATTTTTTTCACCACTTTCAGAAGTAAGGGTAAGGATATTTTCATTCTTAGTTACTTTACCTTCTTCTTTAGCACGAAAGTCCTTAGAGGCACACTCTTCTTGTTTCACGTAAGTGTCATCAGCGTAGAGATGAATAACAGTAGCCATTCCACCACAATCGGCAGCAGGGAGAGTTCCTACATAAGTAGCCACTACTTCGGGAACTTGTTTCTCATCAGCAGGGGTAGTCATTATAGTACTTTCAGTGGTGTCGGTCATCGTATTGTTTTGAGACCCATTGTTTTGGCAAGCAGCAAATAATAAAGCGATTGCTCCTAATGTTAAAATGTTTTTCTTCATAAATATAATGTTTTTATGTTTGATTTGTTTTTCAAAAAAATGTGCCAATACAGCTGTAAATTCGCTTCCTTTTCCCACTTCAGAAGTAAAAGAGATAGTGCCTCCATACGAAAGAATGATATTTTTTACCATTGCTAAGCCTAAACCACTGCCGCTAGTTTTGGTAGTAAAACGAGGTTCAAAAATTTTATCTCGGTCAATTTCTTTTATGCCTATACCATTATCTTTTTACTTTTTAAGGTAATGCAGTCATTGTCTTTGTACAGCGACACTTCTATACGCGGCATTGGGGTGTTTTTCGGTAGCTTGCATAGCATTTTTTTACTAAGTTAGTAACCACACGCCCTAGTTGGTCACGGTCAAAAACAGCTGTGATGTCGCTGTCAGAATACGTAAAATGGATATAATCAGTATTAAAGATATCTAAAGTGCGCTTGATAACGGGTACAAAGTTGAAGTTTTCATCATTTTTTTAGCAGGCATATTGGTAAGAGCTGAAAAAAGCGGTTGAGATATTGCTAAGAATATCGATTTGCTGAATAAGTGATTCACAAAAATTCGTTAGTGAGCTCACTTGATTGGGTTTCTCTGTTAGCTTTTCGCTGGAAACTTTGCACCGATAAACGCATAGGTGTTAGCGGATTTTTGATTTCGTGAGCTACTTGTTTTGCCATCTCTCGCCACGCCTGTTCACGCTCCGATTGCGCTAAGAGAGCCTTACTATTCTCAATCTCATCAATCATAGCATTATAAGCGCTTACTAATTCAGAAATTTCGGCAGGAGCAGACTTAAGGGTTATTTTCTCATTACGTGATAGTAGGCGAGTTTTATCTAACCGTTGTTCAATAGTTTTTAATGACTTAGTGATATATTTAGAGATGAAATAAGCCACTATAAGGGCTACAATAAGCAGTGAAAAATAGACAATAGCAAGGTTGTATAACGAACCTTCTAAAGCGCGCTCATTGAAAGTGTCATTCTCAAAATAGGGAATGCTGAGAATAGCGATAGGCTTAAACTGTAGGTCTGTAATGTAGCTGTAAGAAGTCTGGTAGCCTCTGCCTGCCACCTCGTGATGCTCTGCAATACGTTTGTTGAGGGTAGAGGATAACTGCTCAAGCACTGAGGGAGGAATGAAAAAAGCATCTTGGTCAGGTGAAAGGGATGCTTTAGAGCTTTTTAGCAAGATACCGTCGAGGTCGTAGAGAGCAAAGTTTAGGTTTTGGATATTCGCAATAGTGTATATGTCCTCTCTGAAAATGAGAGGAATATAAGGGGTCTCAACAGGGAAAGTAGTTTGAGAGAATACGTATTGTATCTGCATCTTTATTTGGTTCTCCTTGTCAATCAGACGCTCATCGTGGTACTCAAGCGCTTGCTGACGGTATTGTCCTACTAACACGAATGCTAAAAGAGCAAATGACACCAAAACTAAGAGTGTCATACTCAAGAAAAATCTGAAAGCGCAGTGAATTCTTCTTAAACATAATATTCCCTCTTATAAAGAAGCTTACTTTTAACCCTACTACAAAAGCTGCTGGGTAAGTCTTTTTAATTTCAAAAAGATTTTTTTTCTGCTTCCAAACGGGTGCGGAAGCTCCCTATACGTACTTTGTAATTAGGTGATTCAAATGATAGAAGCACAGGGTACTGCTTAAAGGTATTTTTTTAGCTTCTAAAAGGGTTTTGTTGGCTTCAGTGATATTGCCGTTGTAAATCTGCACTTGAAAAAGCACTTTCATTTCGGGCTACTTCTTTTTAGTTCCATTGCTTCAGCAATGTTTGCTTCTTGATTGATAGTTACTTGTGCATAGCCGCCAGCAACGCATAGTGTAAATAAGGTAGTAGCAATCAAAAGATTTAGTTTCATAGATAATTGAATTTTTTTAAAAGGTTATCTCGTTTTTTATTTTTCCAATATAGTTTGTTAAACACAAAGCCTGCCATAAATAACAGAAAGAAAAAGAGAAAAAGTATTTCCTAATATCTTAAAGTTGATAGGCTCTGATTGTGGCACATAGATAATTTGCCCGTTAGCAGTACTTACTAATCCTAAAAAGGGTAATGAGTAGGCTGACTAAGAAATGAAGCTCCAAACGCAGGTCTTTTTTTCAGGTAATAGCTTACGGATACCAAAGGCTCCCAAGATGATAAACACAAGTGAAATCACGCCTACTCCTATAGCTATTTGTTCAAAGGATACTCCTGTATAGTAAAAAATACATTGGGTGAGTATGTAGAACAAAGCAGGGAAAATAAGCAAGTTAGGGTACCATTGCAGTATTTTATTCCATCGACTTTCTTTTCCTTTAAAAATACTGCGCAATGAGGTAAAGCAAAACGCCATACATACTGCAGTCTCTATGGTGAGTAGTACCGTTATATTGCTCAACACACGTGGGTTATTGAGCATAGCCTCTAAGGTTACTTGCGATTGTTCAGAAGCAAAGTCTGTAGAAAGCCATACAAACAGGAAGATAATACTACCAAACAAGGCTGTTTGCCACACTTTCCAGAAGCTGAGCTTCAGCACCAGATTGATAACTATAAAGGCGGTGAGTATTGCTATTACCATAATAATCTGCTATTTATCAATTACATATACAGCGTCTTCTCCTTCTTTTTCTTTCCAATGTACCACTACCCGCTCTTGGTTGATAGCATCTACTTGCTTACCGCTGTAGTCAGGCTGTATGGGCAGGTGCCTACTGAAGCGTCTATCAATAAGCACTAATAGTTCTATTTCAGCAGGTCTACCAAACGATTGAATAGCCGATAGGGCAGCCCTAATACTTCTTCCAGTGTATAATACATCGTCTATAAACACTACTTTCTTATCTTCTACAATGAAATCAATAGCGGTAGAGTTTGCTTCTAAGGGGCGTGCATTACGCCTAAAATCATCGCGGAAAAAGGTAATGTCGAGTATCCCAAAAGGAATATTCGTTATTCCGTATTCTGTGGTGAGTAGTTGCAGCAAACGCTTAGCTAATGAGGTACCACGTGGCTGAATACCGATGAAAACAGTATTAGCAAAATCGCTATGGTTCTCTATCAACTCACACGCTAAGCGGTGCAGCATTATCTTTATCTCATTCTCACTGAGTATTTGTTTCTTATAGGTATTCATTTTCTAAAAAGTAAGCGAATTTAGGTTCTTTTGGGCATCAGCATTCCCTTCGCTGGCAGCTTTCTGAAAGAAAACCTTAGCGTTATTTTTGTCGCCTATCATATAGTAGCACGAAGCGCGATAGTTATTGAGTACAGGGTCTATAGGGTTACCTAAGCTTTCCATCTGGTTGATGTCTGCGATTACTTTTTGGTACTGCTGTAGGTTGTAATAGCTATAAGCACGTAGGCGATACGCTTCAGCGTGGGCAGGTACTTTTTCTAAGAACTTAGTAAAGGCTTCTACCGCTTCAGGATAACGTCTGTTGTTGTATAAATTTACTGCTTCTACGTATAGAGGAGTAAACTGCTCTACTTGCAAACGCGAAGTTAGTTTAATGCGATTGTTTACAATATCTTGATTGTTAGGCAGATATACGTAAGCGCTATCTAAGGTAGCCTTGGCATCAGCTATTAGGTTATTCTTCTCTTGTAGGTAAGCCAAAGCATTCCACGCTTGTGCCTCAGTGCGTTTGTTAGCTAATGCCTCACGATCTACATCTATGTGGAATTTCTTCAGTGTATTTTTCCATTTAGGAGTTACGACAGTAGTATCTTTTTCTAATCCTAAAAACTGCTTCAATAGTTTTATTGATTCTTGCTCTTTGCCCATATTGTTGAGGGCAAAAGTTTCTAAGTTAAGGCTTCCGAAGAAGTTTGGCTTAATCATACGGGCTTTATGAGCGTATTTGTAGATGCTATCGTTGTTCTTTTCAGGCTCCATAAAGTAAGATACTGCCATAAAATACTCAGGACGTGCATCGTATGGGTGATAGTGTATTGAGCGCAATATCTTGCGAGCCTCTTCAAACTTCTGTTCGTCTATCAGGTAGCGTGCTTTTTCTACATCTACAGGTTCAGCTACTGCTGTCAAGTTAGGAATGCGCGGATACTCGCGTATCAAGTACTCAGCAGGCGATTTGGTCGGACGTACGTTTTGCTGTTCTTCTTTTACCATACGTTGCATCTTCGATGAGTCAAAGTACATACGCTCTACTACTACATTCATCACAGCTACTACTGCCGCTACCATACCTATAAAGCCAATGGCTGTCAAAGGCAATTTCTTCTCTTCTTTGTTATTTTTCCTATAATACAATACAGCTAAGCCCACAGCAGTTCCTACATAAAGACTAAAGAGCGCTTGTATTTCAGGGCGGTCTTGAGGGAAGTTAAAAAAGGCATCAAAACGAGTAGGCAAAAAGCCCAAACAGAGGCAGGAAGAACCATTGTTCTTTCTTGTTGTCTTTCTCTTTATAAGTACCCCACAAGAAGTAGTAAGCGGCTAAAAAGAAAATAGCGATGAAAGCTAAGCCCGCAAAAATACCTGCTTCAGCAGTAAGCTCCAAAAAGTCATTGTGGTTTTTGTACATATAGATATAGTGCGGACTATATGAATTCTCATATTGCAAGAAGCGTACCTTCCAGTTTCCTATCCCTACCCCTAATATTGGGTTATTAGGTATCATATCAGTAGCGGTGATAACCCAAGCGGTTTTACGCAGGTTGTTACTCGAGTTTTCTTGGTTAGCCACCTCTGCCAAACGAGCCCCAAAGCTAGTACTTTGGCGTATCTGTTGCGGATACATAAAGTTTTGTACAAAGGTAAATATTCCAAAAAGCCAATACCACTAAACCTACGTGTATGAGTACTTTTACCTCCTGTTTCGCGTTTTTTTCTAATGAAGTAATCAATAATGCCATAAATAGCAAATATCACCACGGTGAGTATCGTAGCCAAGTAGAAAGCACGTGTACTCATAAAGAAGATGGCCAACGTACCTACAAGTATTCCTATTCCCCCTAATAATCTGTAGAGTGTCTTTTTGTTGAAGTAAAACAACCAAATAGCAAAAGGTATTTTGATAAACATAGCCGATGCCAAGATGTTTTTGTTAGAGTAACCGCCTTTGATGTTGTAATCAGTGCTGATGCCTCTGATGATATCTTTTACCCCTCCCATCGTGACTAAGAAATCGTAAAAAAGCAGCAAAGTCATCGCTACTGCCAAGGAGGCTAAGCTCTTTTTGTTGTAAATCACTAAGGCTGATACCATCCAAGCAGCGGTAAAGGTAACGAATATCTTAGAGTAATGCAGTATCGCCTCTTCTATATCGATAGCTTTAGTGAAAGATAACAGCGCAAATACCATTATAATACTATAGGCTATCCCTATTTTATTGTTGAAAAAGCCAAATAGCACTTGGGTACGTTCTCTAAAGTCTTTTATCAGAAATACCATTGCCACTACTACCAAATTGAGTATAGCAAAGGTGTAGAATTTAGAAGCGTTAGAGTCAAAAGCCATCCAGTTAGGCGTGATAACAGTCACATAGCCGTAAGCTATTAGCAGCAAACTAGTCAATAGGTTCAGTGCCGAATTATCACTATTCGTAGCTACGGTAGTTTTAGCGTTGGTCTGCGTTGCTTGTTTTAGAGTTGTTGCTTTTTTGTTGCTCATTTCTTATTATGATTTGTTAGTAGGGTTCAAAGGTTAAAATAGTATCATTTGGTAAGGCAGCCCTGTCATTTTTACAACCTCTTCAGTCCGTTGCGAATGCGTATCAGTGATGAATAACTGCCCAAAATGGTTCTGCGTCACTAATTGTACTAATTGTGCTACTCGTGTGTCGTCTAACTTGTCAAAGATATCATCTAAAAGCACTATAGGGGTAATGCCCAAAGTACGCTTCAGTAGCTCAAACTGCGAGAGTTTCAGTGCGATGAGCAGCGACTTTTGCTGTCCTTGGCTGCCGTATTTCTTTATGGGGTAGCCTTGTATCTCTAACCGTAGGTCATCTTTGTGAATGCCCGCAGTAGTATATTGTGCCTGTAGGTCTCGTTGTTGGTGCTGAGCGAGTAGCGCCTCTTGGGTCTGCTCGTGTAGCATACTTTCGTACACTACTTTCACCTCTTCCTGTCCTCCAGCTATGTAAGCGTACTGATAGCTAAAGATAGGAGCAAATCCCTCCATAAACTGCCGCCGTTTTTCGTAAATGAACTGCCCTAAAGGTGCTAACTGCGCATCGTATACCTGTAGAGTGTCAAAAGCACTAATGCCGCTTTCAGCTAGCTGCTTTAGCAGCGTATTGCGCTGTAGCAGCACACGATTATAGCGTATCAGCAACTCCAAATACTCACGGTCAGTCTGTGCGATAACACTATCCAAAAACTTACGACGCGTCTCACTACCTTCTACTATCAGGTCGCGGTCAGCAGGCGAGATGATAACCATCGGATATTTCCCTATATGGTCTGACAAACGCTCATAAGCCTTGCCATTGTGCTTCATCATCTTCTTTTGTCCTTTCTTCAGACTGCAAACTATCTGTTCTTCTCGGCTGTTCGACTCAAAAAAGCCATCTATCAAGTAAAATTCCTCATCGTGACGTATATTTTGCACTGCCGACGGACTAAAATAGCTCTTTCCCATCCCCAAATGATAGATAGCATCTAACAAATTGGTCTTTCCTGCCCCATTATTACCTACAAAACAGTTGATAGTAGCGCTAAACTCAAGTGTTTTTAGAGCTGATATTTTTTTATAATTAACTACGGTTACTTTCTTTAAAAAAACATAATTAGCGATGCAAAAAAATACGAAAAAAAGAAATACCAACAAGCAAAAAAAGAAGAATTTTTTTACTTAGTATGTTTTTGAACAAGGCTATAAAAAAACGCACTGTTATTTAGGTCGTTTATAAATAATTTGCTATATTTGCCCCCGAATTTAGTAATAAAGATGAAAAAAACTCCTATATATCAGCCTTTTAGCTCCTTTGGCAGCTATAGCGCAACAGCCTAAAGACTCTATAACTCAATTAGAAGAAGTAGTAGTTAAAGCCGAAGCACCTATCAAAAGAATACAAAAAGCAGCCTATAACGTAGTGGCTATCGAAGCTAAACAACTGCGTACGCTCAATAGTAATGCTGCCGATATGCTGGCACGTGTATCGGGCGTAAAAATGCGCGAAACAGGAGGGGTAGGGGCAGAGGCTCATATCAATCTCAATGGTTTTACAGGCCGACACGTACGTGTCTTTATTGATGGGGTACCGATGAACGAAGCTAATGCTTCTTTCCGCATCAATAATATCCCTTCTGAACTCATTGAGCGCATCGAAATTTACAAAGGCGTGGTGCCTGTTACTTTTGGTGCTGATGCCCTCGGTGGTGCTATTAATGTGATAACGCGAAAAAAAGTAGATACAACTACGGCAACCTATCTTACACTTTTGGCTCATTCAATACCCATAAGAGTACCTTAAACATCGGGCAAAACCTTACCGATAATATCAATATAGAGCTAAATGCTTACCAAAATTACTCTGATAACAGTTATAAAGTATTTACCGAATACCTCGACCTACAAACGGCTACTTACTCTAAAGAAAAACGCTGGTTTAAGCGTTTCCACGACCGTTATCACAACGAGGCTATTATAGGGCACGTAAATATATTCAACGAGCAATGGGCTGATAAACTCTCTTTCGGTCTCAATTACAGTCAAGAAGATAAACAACTCCAGAACGCCAATCTGATGCAAAAAGTCTTCGGAGGCAAGTATCGCAAATCTCATAACTATACTTCTTCAGTAGAATATGAGAAAAAGAAATATTCTCAAAAAAACCTTTCTTTTTTTCTCGCTGCACGTTATGATTTTACCACTACACATAATGTAGATGAAGAAGCGCGCCGCTATAGCTGGACGGGTGAGTACGAACCAATGGTAGCTCGTGGCGAATCGCAACTTCAAAACACTATTTTTGAAGGTAAAACGGGCTACATTACTTCTCATTTAAACTATCAGCTTTCTGACAAACAGCTATTGCAACTCACCCATACTTTTAGCAATTATAACAGACGCAATAAAAAAATATGCTCATTACCAACTACACCCTCGATTCTGACTTTATGAGGCGTGTTAATGAAAAAAACATCACAGGTTTATCCTATAAGTTCACGCCTTCAGAGTACTGGAATATATTAGTTTTCGGTAAGTATTACAACACTGCTGTCACAGGACCTGTAACAATAAGTGGATTTGGCAGTCGTGCTCTATATAAAGAAGAAACTCACTACACCGATGTTTGGGGCTACGGTGCTGCCACAACCTATCAGTTACTAAAAAAACACTACAAGCTAAACTTTCTTGTGAAAAAGAGCTTCCGCCTACCTACCGATACCGAACTCTTTGGCGATGGTGATTTAGAGATTGGTAATTATAACCTCAAACCTGAAAATAGCGACAACCTAAATGTAAACTTATCTTATCAACCTACATTCAAAGCCCATTCTCTTTTAGTAGAAACAGGGTTTGCCTATCGTTATATCAAAGATTATATTATCAGGAGTATTATCAGTGCAGGAACTAATGAAGGCTCCGCAGGAAGTAAAAATCACGGCAAAGTACTCAATATGGGAGTTGATGCAACCTTCCGCTATTTTTATAAAGATATATTTTCGGTAGGAGGCAACTTATCTTATATGAATTTGCGCAATAAAGAAGAATTCACTGAAACCGGGCGACCTTCTGCTATTTATAACGACCGTTTGCCTAATATGCCTTATCTATTTGGCAACGCCGATGCTAATTGTAATATTAGTAATCTTATTGCTAAACGCGATAGACTATCATTGGGCTATAATCTCTTTTTCACCGAAGAGTTCTTTACCTCGTGGCAAAGCGAAGGAACTAAAATAAAAGTTCCTCGCCAGCTCTCACACGATGTAAGCCTTACGTACTACACTCCTAATAAGCGCCTGAGTTTTTCGGTAGAAGCCAAAAACTTTACTAACGAACTGCTGTACGATAACTACAGCCTCCAAAAAAAGCCGGTCGCGCTTTCTATGCAAAACTCTCCTACCGATTCTACTAACCCTTAATGTCTAAAAATTAATTTCTAAATATATGTATATCAATTTTTCAAACATTCAAAAAAACGCTACTTGTAGGCTCATTAGTTAGCTTCGTAGCCCTTACGTCTTGCAAAAAAAGACGATGATACTCCAGCTCCTTCTCCCTCTGCAGGAGAAGAGAATTTCTTCATCGATGCAGGAGGAGATCAAAAATAAAAACCCGTTATCTATTGGTCGCTAAAAAAACGTAGAAAATGGTGAACTCCCTCTTTCTGCTAACCAGGACAATTCAAAGAAGCTAATGGCTATTTCTGGCAGTTCAACAAGAACACAGCAGTAGGTCTATCCTATGGCTTTAAAGGAGCTGGTATCGGTACTTCTTACGAAAAAAACACCTCAAGGAGTAAAAACATCTTACTGATTTTGACGTAGCCGAACGTGCCACTACTTTCGGTTTCTTCGGCGATTATTGGGTAACTGTAGTGGGCGGACAAGAATATGAAGGTAAAAAAGACGGCGCTACCTTCAATTTCCGCAACGCTAACAATTATACTAAAGCTTTTTACAAAAACTATCCACACAGCAAATCTCCTTCCCCAGATGAACACTTCCTCTTCTACAGAAGAAATCGTGTCGTTTGCTGGTATCTTAGACAATGGTAACGGTGAGTTCTTCAGCGGTATGATAGTTTCTGATTACAAAGATGTACAAGTAGCTCAAGGTTCAAGTACCGGTAAAATCCACAATCCCGATGTAGTATATGTAGGGGTACTCGATAAAGACTTGAACCTCAAACGTAGCTATAAAAGCGATAAGCTCAGCTATAGCGCAGGTCGTTTCAAATCTCAATATCTGTTAGAAATGGGTAAAGCCGACAATGGCGACGTATATGTGTTCTCAGGAGCAATTGCTAAGAATCCTCCTAAAGTAAAAGCTCCTCAAACCCCCGATGTTGCTTCAACAAAACCTGCAGGGGCTTTGCGTATCAAAAAAGGTGCTACCGACTTTGATAGCGCTTACTTCTTTGATATTTCAGCAGCATCCGGTAACGGAATCTTCCGTCGTGTATGGCATATCACCGGTAATAAGTTCTTGCTTGAGTTCTTTAATGATGCTTCAAAAGCCGCTCTTAATGTAGTAGAGGTAAACCGCTTTGCTATTGTAGATATGGAAGCTAAATCTTTCAACTGGGTAACCGGACTGCCAGCCTCTCTGATTTTGCCAATATGACGTCAAACCCCGTAGAGCTTGCTGTCTACAATGGTAAAGTCTATCTACCAGTAAATGTGACAAATGCTGATCCTGCTATCTACGTAATCGACCCTGCTACTAATAAAGCTACTAAAGGTCTCACCGTAAAAAAATGCTTCTTTTTATCAACGCTATTGGTCGCTTCAAATAATAAAATCGGTTACTTTTAAATAAAAAAATGCTTGAAGAAATAAAGTTCTTCAAGCATTTTTATTTGCTAACTATTAATGGTTATTTGTTAATTGATAATACAGCTTTTTGCTTCAGCTTCTTTTCCATTCTTCTGTAGCCACTTAGCCGTATTCTTCAGATATTTTTTTCAGTCGGTTTGAACTCATAGCCTAATTTTTTTCCGACAGAGCTTTGTATCGCTCTTTAATCACCATTGGGTTAGCTTCAATCTCGCTGCGGTCTATAAACATTTCAGCAAAAAGCATCCTAAAAAAGTCGATGTTAGCTATCACCTGCACCGTACCGTGGTTTTCATTAGGATATTCTTTAAAAGTAAGTTTGTAAGTCTTTGCATCCGCCTTCCCTTAGTAGTGATTGCAACCCTTCAATAGCCTCGTGGTGCCTACTTCTACCATTGTGCCGCACCTTTTCTCCCGAATACGATAGGTATAGGTGTCGCCCTTTAAAGTTTTTGTTTTTATTGTCTTCAAACAGTTTTAGTCCGCTATTATCTTCCCACCACAAGCTGGGGTCGTGAGCCATATATACATTGAAGTAGTTAGTATAGTTATTTAGGGCATAAGCTACTGCTAATCCTCCCAATGAGTGTCCCACTACTATACTAAAATTGTTACACCGGTACTCGTTTTTAATCGAGGGAATCACAGAAGTAGTAATCAGTTTCCAAAAAGCATCATTATTGGTGGTAAAATCAGTTTCCCGCTTAGAGGTCTGAATGCCTACTATAATCATTTCAGGCACATTGGGTATGCCCTGCGATAGTTTGTCCATTAAGGTCGCAAAATAGTTAAAATTAGCTTCAGCATCTAACAGATACACTACAGGGGTATTTTTGTAGGTTTTAACGAAGAATCGTGGTACGAAGGGGGTAAGTACACTAATACCGAACGAGTTATATCGTCATCTGAAGCAATTTCAATACGCTTACCTATACAGATAGAGTTTTGTCCTTGTCCTACAAAAACTACATAAAAAGCAAAAAAAGAAAAGTATTTTTTTCATCATTATTTTTTTAGCGACTGCAAAGATAAAAAAACAATCATCAAATAACAATGAATTAACACTATAAGAGATATAGGAAGGATATAGGAACACTATAGGAACGATACACCAACTATATGCAATTCTTACTAAAAAAATTAACACTATTATTTAGGTTGTTTATAAATAAATTGTTATCTTTGCCCCAAAAATTCTAAATTAAATCATTTTATGAAACGTTTTTAACCCTTTTTGTGTGATGGTGGCACTCTTCGCCCTCATCATTGCGGCTTGCAGCAAAGACGACAACAAAGTTGATAACAAGCCAGAAAACCCTAAAGAACTCATTTTAGAGAAAAACCTCTCTAACCCTCAAGGTTGCCGAAACAGCCACCCTTACCGTCACTTCGGGCAATGGCTCTTATACTGTTAAGGTAGCCGACCAAGCGGTAGCCTCAGCTACTGTAACCCAAAACACCCTCAAAATCACCGCTATAGCACAAGGGCGAAACAGTGGTAACGGTAGCCGATGCCAAAGGCAAAACCGCTTCTCTAAGTGTAACCGTTACCGGTATTTTTTTGCCGTGGTCGATAAGAGTGTAACGGTAGAAAACGGTGCCAAAACCGATGTAAAACTACAGAACGGACACGCTAATTACAATTGTGTGTGCGTACCCGAAGGGGTGGTGTTAGTAAGTGCCAAGACTGATAATGTACTCAGTGTCGAAGGACTAAAGGTGGGCAGTGCTACCGTTACGGTTACTGATGTAAAGAGTGGCAAGGAGGATACTTTTCGAAGTGACGGTTACCGGTATGCCTCTTACTATAAACAAAAAAACAGCTTTTGTCTTTAGAGGTTGGCAATACCGAGCAAGTTGCCATCACAAGTGGCAATCCTGACTATAAGGTACAATATTCTATTGAAAAATGTAGTGAAAGCCCAAATAAACGGCAATGTTATACACCTAACAGCAGTAGGGGCAGGAAAGGCTAACGTTATCATCACCGATGCTGCCCAGCAAAAAGCGACTATAGCGGTAACAGTAAACGGAGCTGTAGCAGGCGATATTTTCGATGTAGATGAAGGAGAAGACGAAAACGAAGGCGAGAAAGTAGTGTCGCTCAAAAATGAATGCAGTGGCTACAGGGGCTATCACAATCCCCGACGAAGGTACAGTACTCGATGCCTCAATATTCGATGGTAATAAGGATATCACTTCAGCCGATTTGAAGAACATTACAAAGATAGGCGACGGAGCTTTCAAAGCTACTACTAATCTTAAAAAAGTAGTGATGACAAAAGTTAAGAGCATAGGGGTACAAGCCTTTATAGGCTCTGGGCTTACTGAACTTACCCTCCCTGCTTCTATAGAAACCATCAAGTCAATGGCTTTTATGAACAACTATAGCCTTGTAAAGGTAACAGTGCTCAATCCTACCCCGATAACCATATCCTCTAATACCTTTTGCCACTTCAGCACAAAATAAACAAAAAAACGAGTTTTATATGTGCCTAAAGGAAGTAAAAGCAGCCTATGAAAAGCAATGAGAATTGGGCTAAAAAAACTTCAAAGAAATAAGAGAACTTAATTAATTTACCTGTAGGGGCAAATGGCAGAAAAAAATGCTATTTGCCCCTTACTTTTTATTAACAAATTTATCGCTTACATTAACAATTGTATGTTGATAATTAACAATTTTTGTATAGTTTATTTATAATACTTCTATTTTATAATTGATAATCAATATTTTTACATTATATTTTATATTTAATTTTTTTCATTTTTTTCTAAATAAAAATCTACAATATATTTGGATTGAATGTAAAAATAGTTGTTATCTTTGCACCAAAAATAATTCTAAATTAAATAATCTTCTTCGTAATGAAAAAAACTATTGATAGGGGCGATGGTTTGCCTGTCGCTCGCAGTGTTACAAAGCTGCAAAAAACAAGTAATTGAAGAGCGCGAAGACATAGTCGCAGGCTCTGAAATTATTAGCTGACGCCGTACGCCCGACGAGTCTGACGGCAAGAAAGGCGACTACTTCATCAATACACTTACCAGCGAACTTTATGGGCCTAAAAACCGATGCTGGGTGGGGAGCTCCCATACGTTTCGGTAGTAGCAACACAGCAGAGGCCAAAATACTTTCTGGGGCAGGGGCACCTTCACCTCGTACCGGTAGCGAAGGCGATTGGTATATCGACCTTAGCACGCGTACCCTTTATGGCCCTAAAGCCAATAACCAATGGGGCAGTGGCATAGTGCTGGGCGGCAATCCTAACAATGGTTCTAACCAAGACCCCGATGAGTCCCTACCCGATTTCCATATCAGCAAAATTGGGCAACCTACCCTCTTAGTATGGTCAAACCCTAAAACTGTCGAGGTGAATATGAATGCCAATAACCAACTCAAATTGGTTGAGGTAATTGGTAGAGAGGCTTTTTGCTCAAAAAAACGTTCTTTAGAAAAAAATTACCATTGGCGATAAAGTTCAACTAATCGAAAACCAAGCTTTTGAAAAACAACTTCGCTCTCAAAGACATTATCTTCACTGCCGATAGCGAACTCGAACATATAGGGGTAGAAGCCTTTACAAAGTGCAATGCACTCAAAAACTATAGGACTACCTTCACGCCTTACCCTTATTGATAAATACGCTTTTCTTAGCTGCAAGTCGCTCGAAACCGTAGTAGTACCTGGCTCTTGCGAGCGTATCCTTTCAGAGGCCTTCAAAGAGTGCGAAAACCTCAAAAACGTTACCCTTAATGAGGGCGTTAAATTGGTTGATAACTTAGTGTTCGAAAAATGCTTCTCACTTACTAAGATTACCTTCCCTGCTTCTTTAACCGGTTTAGGCGAATTGCTTTTTCAATGAGACTACCCAAAAAGATAAGCGTTACGTTCCTTGGGGCGGTTCCTCAAACTAATGACGATGCTAATCCTTTCGCAGGGGCTACTATCGAGCATATCTATGTGCCTTCACAGCACCTACAAGCCTACCGCGATAAGTTCACCGACTACGCCGATATTATACAAGCTATCCAATAAAAAAGTAAAAAATAATTCTAAATGAAAAATATAATTATCAGCTTGTGCGCGCTTTTGGCGTTTAGCACGGTGGGCTGTGTCAAACAGACCATTGAGCGCGTCAAAGTAAAAAGAGCCAGTGTCATACACCTCAAAGACTATCCTCCTTCTATTGATGAGGGCAACATAGGCGACTATTATATAGATAGAAAAACAGGCTTGCTCTATGGCCCTAAGACCGATGAGCGTGGCTGGGGCAATACGCCTATTCGTTTAGTATCCGAAAAAAGGCATCAACCCCAATACCATTCGCTCTGGCAAAGGGGCTCCCTGATTTAACGGTTGGCAAAGACGGTGACTTGTATTTAGACACCCAAAATCAAAAACTCTACGGCCCTAAGAAGAACAACAGTTGGGGGGTGCCCTACACTTTGGGCGATAGCAATCCTTGGCATAACAATCAGCTTTCTAACTACAAGCTATCCGACGACCGCAAAACGCTATTAGCGTGGCTCAATCCCCAAACGGTGCATATCGATATGCGCACCGATGTAGGGCTCAGTCGTATTACAGCTATTCAAGAGAAAGCCTTCAGTTATCAATTTGGTGCAGGCGGGCACGAGGGCGTTTTTACTTCCGACCCTTATGCCGTTAAGACTATCATTCTACCTGCTACCGTTACCGAGATAGGCAAAAGTGCTTTCGAGGGGCTTTATCACCTCGAGATGCTCACCCTCCCACGCGGACTTACCAAAAATACCTCGCAGTATGTGCAATGGCTGCGAACGCCTTAGTATTGTCAATTTTGAAGAGGGTATCACCGAGATAGAAGACTTTGCCTTTTGCGCGTACTAAGATAGAAAAACTCACCATTCCACGCTCAGTCAAAGAGATTAGGGGCTATGCATTTGCTTTTTGCGATAATCTCGATGAGCTCAAACTCCAAGAGGGATTAAAGAAGATAGCCGCACAAGCCTTTTTAGGTTGCGAAAAGCTAAAGGTTATTGATATCCCTGAGAGTGTTACCAGCATAGGTAGTATAGGCGATTTCTCTTTTAGTTATTGTCCGGTAGAAACGGTAGTGCTACACTCGCGTACTATCCCTAAGTTCAGCAGTGTTGAGATATCCTTTAGGCGTACCCTCAAGAATGTGTACGTGCCCGATGAAAGTTTAGAGTTGTACAAAAAATCTGACTGGGCAGACGATGCTTTCAAAGCTAAAATCAAACCAATGTCTCAAAGACACTAATCAATCTGACAAAATGAGCAAAAATATATTATTTTCTTATAATGTTTTCGCTTGCCTTAGCAGCTTGCGATAAGCAAAAAGAAGACCCTAATCCCGAATTGCCTGCCCCTCCTAAGCCAGAAGCGTCTGTTTCTCCCTTTAGTAGGCGAATGGCGTTTGGTGAAGTTAGAAGAAAAATGGTTACGAAACTAAAAATAGAAAACTGCAATCGCAAGAGCAGCTTAGTGTTTGGGGCAGACCAAACCGCTACCCGCACCACCTATCAGTATACCCCCAATACCGACCCTAATGATGCTAAAGACGCTTGCAACTATATAGTCGAAGCTAAAACCTACACTACTACCTTGCAGCAGTTAGTACTACAGTCGGTAGCCTCGTCTACTGCTACCGAGGCGTATACCTATAGCCTAACCACCGATACCTTGGGTGATGGTGTACACCAATGGGGCAGGAGGGGTGCAGACAGCTACCTACCATAAGAACTACCAGTATGACCCTGTCAAAGAAATCATCGGCACTTGGTATATTCACAGCCTTTGGCGCAATGACACCTATAATTATAGTAAAGATTTAACCGATTTTTTTTCTGGTTGTCGCTCGCAGCAAAAGGTAGTGATTACCAAAGACTCTATCACTATGTATCAGTATCGCTATACTAAGAACAAATGCCGCGAAACCGTCTACAAAGGGGCTTACGAAATATCTGCTGGCTTGGGTATCATAAAGGTACGCAACAAGATAAGAGGCAAGGTAAATGTAGGCTTGCGCGAGTTTAGGCTCGGTAATGGCACGCTCGAGTTTTGGGGCTTTGTAAATGGCTTAGCAGGCGATTACGAAAATGAGTTTTACCGCAAAGAAAAAACATTCGAATGATACGCTCTGTCCCTACATAATATCGCTATCGTCTCGGTGCTGCTCTTCTCGGTAGTAACCGCTGCACAACCTACTAAAAACCGATAAGGTTATCGACCTCGAGGAGGTGGTAGTCTCGGGGCAAATAGAACCCCAGTCGGTCAAAAAGTCGGTCAAGAACGTGCAGGTCATCACCAAAGAGCAGATAAAAGGCGTCGGGGCTACCCATTTAGGCGAGGTACTCAATCAGTATGTAAACCTCAATATCCTCCCCGATGAGGGCAGTGGCAAGCAGAAGATTTCGCTCTATGGCTTAGGGGCTAACTACTTCAAGGTGTTTGTAGACAATGTGCCGCTGGTAAGCGAAGACGGCTTAGGGGTCAATACCGACCTTTCGCAGATAAATGTAGATGATATTGAGCGCATAGAGATAGTCGAAGGGGCGATGGGCGTAACCCACGGAGCCAATGCCGTAACGGGTATTATGAACATCATCACTAAGAAAAAGGCGACCAATAAGTGGGATATTACCTACTCGCTTCAAGAAGAAACCCTCTCGCGCGAGTACAATTTTCTAAATAAAGGCAAACATTATCTCAACTTCCGAGCCGCTACTAATCTCTCTAAGCGTTGGTTTGCTTCTGTAGGTATGAATCGCAATAACTTCAATGGCTTTTTGGGGTAAGTACAAAGGCAAAAAAACTACTTGGGTACAGATGGGCTCAGGGGCTTTGAGCGCCAACCTTATTTTCTGTATCAAACCAATGTGATGACTACCTATCAGGGCGATAGCTATAAGCTCATTTATCGCTTTGAGTATATGCGCGACCAGTACAACACTTACGACCGCACTGCCGAGCGCACCTATAGTCCTCGTTATGGCGATTACACTTTTGGCAATGACCAGCGCGATTACTATTCGCGTCAGAATCACCAGCTCAACCTTAGTGGGTCACTTAGCGAGCTTAAAGTATAACCTTACCGCTTCTTATCAATATCAAGAGCGTGCTACCGAAACCTTCCGCTACCTTATTGATTATCATCACGAAATCAATAATGAGAAAAGGCGCAACCAGTCTATGGATGTGTTTTACTCATCGGGCTACCTCAGTGGGGCTTTGGCTAAGAAGAGATACCAATGGCAAGTAGGCTATGAGGCTGTGCGCAATCAGGGCTATGCTATCATCCGCGACGAAGGTTCTACCGAAAAGTTCGTAGATAAAGCCATTGATAATTACGACCTTTATGCTTCAGTCGAAGCCAATATCACCAAAAAGTTTTCTATCCGTCCAGGCGCACGCTACTCTATACAGCGTTTGTTCAATAACCAATACGCCTATTCCTTGGGCGCGCGCTATCTGTTGCCTGCCAATGTCGAGCTACGCGCTTCAGTAGGACAAGCCTATCGCACGCCTAACTTTCAAGAGTTGTATGTGCGCAATGTCTTTATAGGGCATATCTTTTTGGGCAATGAAAACTTAGTGCCAGAGCGCAGTTTCTCTACGGAGCTCAATGCCAAAAAGGTCTTTACTTTTGGCACTGATGCCACTACCCAGCTCACCAGCAACTTAGCTTTTAGCCACAATCGTATATACGATAAGATAGATAACATATTGTTAGAATTGCAAGGCGGTATGCCACATACCCAGTACCTCAATGTCAGCCGTTTTCTCAATAATAATATTATCACCACGCATAGATTTGTGTGGAACAATCTGGGGCTTACCTTAGGCGGGGCTTTTGTATGGGTGTCGCAGACTGATGATGTGTCGAAGATAAAGAAAGACGACCGTTTTCTGTTGAATATCAATGCCAATGCAGGGCTTGCCTATCAGTTGTCCAAAACTAACACCGTGCTTACGGCCAATTATAAGTTCGTGGGCAAGTCGCAAATGTGGATGGCTACTGCCGATGGGGCAGCACTGGGTACCTTATCGCCTTATGGTTGGGTCGATGCTTCCGTGCAACAATCGTTTTGGCAAAAGCGCATCGACTTTGTTTTTAGGTTGCCGCAATGTGCTAAACGTAATCAATACTACCCTTACTCAAACATCGTTATTGGGTATAACCACCGAGCGCAATTACCCTATTGCCAACGGACGTATGTTCTATTTGAAACTCTCTTATAACCTGAATATTAAATATTAAAATATCTTACTATCTATATGAAAAAAATAATTCTATCACTCAGTATCGCAGCCTTTATGTTGGGGGCTTGCCAAAAAGAATCAGAACCTGAAAAGAAACTGCCAGAAGGCAATGGCACTCAAACTAACACTACCGAGCAAGGTACAGCCTCAGGTACTCTTAGCGTAAAACCGCTAACCCCTATCACAGTACAACCTGAGGTAGGAGGCCCTAATCAGCCTAACCAAGTATACATCGACCTTTCTACCGGAAAGACTACTGTAATAAAACGCGACACTTGGCACTTAGCTTTCTATTGTGGCGATGACGATTTTAGAGTGCTCATCAACCCTGCTATCGCGATGTCGGCATTAGAGCAAGAAACTACCGATATAAATAAAAAGGGTAGAAGAGGATAAAACCATATTGCTTAACACCGACCCTACCAACCCATCGCCTAACCACCTTGTTAGCCGTAGATTGATAGACGACCCTCGCGGTTATTTAGCTCCGCGCAATAACGAACCTGGTTCTGGTACAGCTATCGCTGGTGTTTCAGCCAAAGACGAAGAGAATAAAGTATACCTACTCAGTATGGGCTTTGCTATCAGCGATAAGACTCCTGTAAAAGGAAGCGTAAATATATTAGGAGCGCATAAAGGTTGGGGTAAAATACGGGTACTACGCGAAAACGGAAAGTATAAAGTGATGTTTGTGCCACGTACAGCTGCTACGGCTCCTGCTGCTGTTAAAACCTTTACAGTAGCCAAAAACGCTGCCTATAATTTTGTGTATCTAAATCTCGAATCAGGACAAATGGTGCAAGTAGAGCCTAAGAAAAACGATTGGGATTTGTGCTATACTGCTGCGGTAGCTTGGATTACTAACAAAGATTACGATGCGCGAAGCAATGTAACCCTTTACCCCGACCTGATAATCAATAATATACACGGAGGCACTAAAGTAGCGCATACTAAACAGTTTGAGACTACTGAAAAGGCGTATGAAGCCTATCAGAAAATTCCTTTAAACATATTTTTGGGATACCACTGTCAAAGGGGCTAATTTCGATGCTAATAGCTATAACCGTTTAGGCTTAGGCAAATCGTGGAGAGACCTACCTAATGGGAGGGTACTATCCGTCCGTATTGGTATGTGGTTAGAGACGGAGAAGGTAATCACTTCAAACTAATTGTAAGAGCAATGAAAAAAATGATGCGGGTGAGAGGGGCTATCCTACTATTGAGTATCAATATGTACCCAAACAGTAATTGGCAAGAGAGCCTGTCGTGTATAGCTTGAGCGAACGATGAGCGAACGATGAGCGAAGGTTGAGCGAATGAATCGCCTTCTAACGACTAACGACTAAGGACTAACAACTAACAAACTAACGACTAAAAAAAGTGTTTAAAAAGAATATTTTACTAATTTTGTGCTTTGCTTGGGCTATAGGGGCTGCAGGCACAAGAGTATTGGAAGCAAGCGGGCTTAAACAGTCGCAGTGCTGAGGCAGCTACAGCGCACCACCAAGAGTACACCCTCAATAAGAAAGCCTTTGCCAATGCACTACATAGTGCTACGGCACGTGGTAATACCGCTGAGGTAGTAGTAAAACTCCCCTAATGCTAAGGGCGAACTCGAGTCTTTCCGCGTGCGAAAAACCAGTGTACTTTCTGACGAGCTGGCAGAGCGCTACCCACAGATAGAGACTTATGCGGGCTACTCGCTTACCCAACCCGATAAAGAGGTAGCCTTTACGTGGTCGCCTGAGGTGGGGCTTTCAGCTATGTTCGATGACAATACCGAATACGCTTTTGTGCAGCCTACTAACCGCAGTGGGGTCAAACATATGGCCTACCAGCGTAGTGCTTCGGTAGAGCAAATGACTTTTTGATTGTGGTACAATGGCAAAAGCTAAAAGCAGCTGCTGTTACTCCTGCTTCACTTACCCAGCGTACTACGGGCAACCTTTTTGCTACCGAACCTACCCTGCGCACCATACGCATAGCTATTGCTGCTACCAGCGATTACACCTTGCGTTTTGGTAGCCCAGAGCGCGCCCTTGCCGCTATTGTTTCTACCATACAGCGCACCAATCAGGTGTATCGTACCCAGATGTCTATCCAATTCCAATTGGTAACAGGGGTAGAAACTATTATCAATAACAGAAAAGACGACCCTTTCCGCAATAATATGCGTGCCGAAACGTGGAATGGCGACCCTCTACAGAAGTTTTTAGACGAGAAAGTAGGCGATGCTAATTATGATGTGGGACACGTATTTCACCATACTAAGCAGCCTAATGGTAATGCTGGTTGTATAGGTTGTATATGCGAAAAAGGCGAAAAAGGACGTGCTTTCTCAGCAGGCGATCTCTCTAACAGTGTAGAAAAAGATGTGTTCGACATCGATTTCTTCTGCCACGAGCTTGGGCACCAAATGGGGGCTAACCACGTGCACAACCTCAATAACGAAAACACAGGCGCACAAGTAGAACCGGGTAGTGGCTCTACCATTATGGGCTATGCGGGTATATCGGGGGCTAATAACGTGCAAAGGCGTTCAGACCCTTATTTCAATCACGTAAGCGTAGAGCAGATGATGAAGCACATCACAGCGGCTACTTGTCCGGTCAAAGCACCTATTGCCAATTCAGTGCCCGTAATAGGCGAACTCAACGATTATACTATTCCGCGCAGTACTGCCTATCATTTAGTAGGTACTGCTACCGACCCCGATGGCGATACGCTCTATTATATGTGGGAGCAGCATAACAGTCCACAACCTGGCCGCATCACAGTTACTTCCGATAACTTTGCCGATAATCTAACGGAAGGACCTATGGCTCGTTCGCTAAGACCCAGTCGTTCTAATGAGCGCTATATTCCGCGTCTTTCGCAGATATTAGAAGGGAAGTTAAGCGAGCGTAACCCTGGCCCTACTTCCACTTGGGAAACGGTTAGCAGTGTGAAGCGCACCCTCAAATGGGCTTTTGTAGTAATGGATAAGAGCCTCGGCAAGCGAGACGACCGCGAGACTGATGTAAGCACCGGTAATACCGTGTATGCAGGAGTGAAGATAAATGTAACGAATAATGCAGGCCCCTTCGAGGTAACTTCACAAGCCAGAAAGACGTATTGGTTTGTAGGCAAAACCTGTACTATCACTTGGAATGTAGCCGATACCGATAAACAGGAAGTGAATACCCAGCGAGTAAACATTCTTTTTGCTCTCGACGGACAGACTTTCACGCATACTCTTGCGGCCAATATTCCTAATAATGGTAGCTATACCTTTACCGCTACTGCCGACCTTACTACCTCCAATGGGCGCTTTATGATTCGCCCTGTTGATAATATCTACTTGGCAGTCAATCTCGGTAAGATAATAGTAAAGACCGATGGCGATATTGATGGCGATGGCATAATTGATAGTCTTGATAACTGTATAGAGACCCCTAACCCCGACCAAGCTGACCTTGACGGAGATGGTATAGGAGATGTGTGCGATGAGGATATAGACGGTGACGGCGTAAATAATGCTACCGATAATTGCGCACGCATACCCAATACGAATCAGAAAGATACCGATAAAGATGGTATGGGCGATGCCTGCGATGACGATGCTGACGGCGATGGTATCCCCAATGCGTCCGACAACTGTCCATACCATGCTAACCCCGACCAAAAAGACTCTGACGGCGACGGTATAGGCGACATCTGTAGTGGCGACCGCGACCTCGATAAGATACCCGATGAAAAGGATAACTGCCCTGATATGGCTAACCCCGACCAGAAAGACCTCGACAAGGACGGTATAGGCGATATATGCGATGACGACCGTGATGGCGACGGTATCCCTAACGACCGCGATAACTGTCCCGATTACTCTAATCCCGACCAAGCCGATACCGACCACGATGGTATAGGCGATGCTTGCGACCCTGATATAGACAATGACGGTATTCCTAACGAGAAAGATAACTGTCCGTTTGTGAAGAATCCATCACAGAAAGACCTCGACAAAGACGGTATAGGCGATGCCTGCGATGATGATGTAGACGGCGACGGAGTGCCTAACGACAAGGATAATTGCCCAGAAACCTACAACCCCGACCAAGCAGATACCGACCGCGATGGTATAGGCGATGTCTGCGATAACGATGCTGATGGCGATGGGGTGCCTAATGATAAAGATGACGAACATCAAAACGGTCTTAATCCCTAATGCTTTCACCCCTAATGGCGATGGCGTAAACGATACTTTTGTGATACATCGTATATCGTTCTACCCTAACAATGTGTTGCAGGTATTCACCCGCGAAGGACAATTAGTATACGAAGCGCGTGGCTATCATAATCAATGGAAAGGCTTAGGCTTAGACGGTCAGAAGTTGCCTCAAGGCTACTACTTCTATAAGTTTACGATTAAGAACAAACGCACCCAAGAGGGGTGGTTATTCATTAACTATTAATATACTTTTTTGATGAAAAAACTAATACTATCAGCTTTGCTCTTGAGTGCTGCTATCGGCAGTGCTCAAGAGGCAAACCATATATTCTATAATCAGTTTCAGAATGTAGTGAACCCTGCGGCTATAGGGGCTGAAGGCAACCATACTATAGGGGCGCACCTGCGCTACCAATGGGCGAAAAGCGCTTCTTCCGATAGTCCTCAGCAGCAAACGCTCAACACTACCCACCGTCTGAGCAATCACGTATCCATAGGGGCATCGGTAGTCAGGGAAAAGGTGTTTGTGCAGCACCAGACCGCTTTATTTGCTGATTTTGCTTATGCGCTCCCTCTTACTGAGACAGATAATCTCTATTTAGGTATCAAAGCAGGAGGCAACCTCTTCAATATTGATAGTAGTCGCTTTAAAACCTATAACGACCAATACGACCCTTATTTGCAAGGCGTATCGGGTAGATTTCAACCCAATGTAGGGGTAGGGGCTTATTATCAGCAACCGCGCTTCTACGTAGGGCTATCGGCTCCTAACTTATTGGCATCAGACAAGACCAAAGTAGAGAATGAAGTAGTAACTTCAGTAGCCGAGCGTATCAGCTTTTATGCGCAGGCAGGGCTATTTCTATCCCCTCACTGCCGACTTTACGCTAAGTCCACGAGCGCAAGCGTATATCAATCAAAAGGGCGACTATCAACTTAACGCCTCAGCAGCTGTTCTCTACAGCGATTATGTAGAGGCTGCTTTGGGCTACCGCTCTGATAGTGCTGTCAATATCTGTGCACTTTTCAAAGTGCCTAAGTACCACCTATCTATAGGCTATGGCTTCGAAACCAATGTCGATAATAATGTAGGGGCAAGTGTGCGCAACTTTCACGAGTTTATGCTAAAAGTATATTGGTAATTCCTTAAAAGAAGAAGTGATGAAACGTTTATTATTCGTAGCAGTGTTAGCGTTTTCGGCGTGGCATTGCTCTAAGCAGAGCGACTCAGAAGAGCCTAAGAAAAAGGAAGAAAAACCTACAGTAGTAACTGCCTATAAGCTCAGCGATGATAAAGAAACCCTACTAAAGTGGCTCGATACAACTACCACCACCCTCGACCTTAGTACGCACCCTACCCTCAAACGGATTACGATTATAGGCAAAGAGGCGTTTAAAGAAACGCCTATAGTGAGTATCACCCTGCCCAATACAGTAGAGAAGATAGAAGAAGAAGCTTTTGAGGGCTGTACTTCGCTTACTACGATTACCCTACCTAAGAATGCTAATTTTAGAACGATTGCTCTAGGCACTTTTGAAGGTTGCAAGCGCCTTACCCATATAGATATCCCCGATTCGGTCAAAGAGATAGAGAAGTTTGCTTTTGCCGATGCAGGACTTACAGAAGTAAAGTTGCCTAAGCAACTTTTTGAAATCAAAGAGCAGGCTTTTTGCACGTAATCCCCAACTGAAGCAGTATCACTCTGCCTAAAACTATTTCGCATATTAGCACAGGGGCTTTTATGCAGACAGGGCTTCAGACGGTTACTCTTAACGGCACCGAGCCGCCCCGCCTTTCTTTTCCCCAAAGCAGATGTGCAACTGCAACGCAAGGGCGCACCTTTCCCTTTTGAAACTCTTGTTGATATTATAGTGCCTCGTGAGGCTACCAATGCCTATCGGGTAGAGAAAGCCGATTGGGCTCCTTATAGGCGTTATATTAATAGGAAAAATAGCCTTTTACCCTCTCCGATTAGAAAAAGACAGAGGTAACCGTAAAGGTAGATGAAATAGAAGTCTTTTTCGATATACGGCAGCAAGCGCTACCAGATAAGGCAAACTAAAGATAGCGAGGCGATAGCCATAGTCGGTACCCCCGACCAAGATGCTAATAACGTTACCCGCATAGCCGTAAAAGGACTCAAAGAAGGTACTTTCACTTGCACTATCACCGATGCCGTAAGCGACCAAGATGCGCAGCTAAAAAGTAACAGTGGTTAAAAAAAGTAAGTCTTGCACCAACTAACTGATAGCCTTCTAAGGTATACGAACTACTAAATTGCCATTGGTATTTTTGGTTTTACTAAGGCATTGCCTTCAGTATAACGCTTACTGATGCGTCTGTTAGCAATCGTCTTACCGGTAATGTAGCCTACAAATAGCGCTACAGGGTAATCCGAAGCCCAATGCACTTTGCTTTGCATCATCTCAAAACACATAAGCCCTAAGGCACTATAGCCTACGGGCTTTATCCATTTATAGTCAGCATAGTTTTCGGCAATAACGGTAATAGCCGACATAGCAGTAGTAAGGTGTCCGGAGAACATCGCATCGTAGTGAGGGGTGTCTTCCTGATAGGCTTTTGAAAGCTTGGAGCAAACGTCCAGTAGCTGTGCCAACGACCCTCATTAACTGTTATAAACGGACTCTCACGCCCTGTGAGTCGTTTGAAAGGTTGTACAAATGCTCCTGATACTACAATACTCTCCAATACCTGCATAGCGGTACTCTTGGCGCGATAATCGCCTGTGATGAGTCCGTAGGTAGCCATTCCCCCACTGATAATGATAAAAGTAGTACCGTTGCCGATGAAATACAAAGCCGAATTGATATCAGCAGGCACAATCTTCAGAAAGCCCAACTTTTTATAAGTATGGGCTTCATTTTAGTCCCTAAACTTTCGCCAAAACTTCTACTTTCTCTGATAAGCCAAGGGTCAGCAGGAATGATAGCTGCTGTAGCCCCAATAGCAGCCAATCCGTAAGGATAATTAGGCTTAGCGACCATTTCCACTGCCGATTTGCCTATATTGCGTGGTATCTTGTTGAAAAAGGTCAGCAAAACGCGGTTTTTTTGGTATATGTAGGTTAGCTTATCATCAATTTTGTATTGCCTGCTCAATAAATCTACTTCAGAGGGGTGTCTGCCTTGCAACGCATTTGCAAGGCTATCTGATAGCGATTGTGGAATGGAGTCTTTTTCCTGTGCTATAGCAGGAGAGAGGGTACAGAGGAGCAGCGAGAGTAAAAGGTATTTCATTTATCTTTATCGAATTAAATCATTCAGAAAACTATCGGTGTCTTCATTGTTGTAAAAATGAACGTATCTCTTCGGCATTTTCTTTCATTAGCGTTCTGATGAAGGCATCGTAAGTGGTCTTACGGTCTTCTAAAAAAACCATTGAAGTACCGCTCGCTTACCTCCATACCATTAGCTTTCTCAATCTTTAGCAGTCGCTCGTATAGGGGGGCGATATGTACGTTAATCAGATGCTTAGGCAATGCCTTGCGGTATGATACATAGTGGGTGATTTCGTCTTTCTCATTCCTGATAATCTCAAAATTGGTAATCACCCAATAATACCTGCCGCTCTTCGATAGGTTCTTGATGATAGCATGAAAGTTGTTCTTCCCTTTTAGGTTCTCCCACAGTATTTTTAAATACCACCTTGGGCATATCGGGGTGGCGTATGAGGCTGTGAGGCTGATCGTACAGTTCAGCCTCAGTATAGCCCGATACTTCTTGAAAAAGCAGCGTTGCTCGCCATAATATGTCCGTGCTTGTTAGTACGGCTCATCAGGGTAGCGCGCTTGTCCCATTTCACCTCTTCATCAATAGGGATAGGACGCTTTATCGTTGGATTTTCTATCATTTTGTATCTAATTTGTGTAACCAGTTGCGCATATCAACCTCTTTGGCAATAGCGGCGCGGAGTTCAGGTATCGCTATGCGCACTTGCTCCATAGTGTCGCGGTGGCGCAAGGTTACGGTATTGTCTTCTAAAGTCTGATGGTCGACCGTTACGCAGAAAGGCGTACCTACCGCATCTTGGCGGCGATAACGTCTTCCCACCGCGTCTTTTTCGTCGTAAGCTACATTGAAATCGTATTTTAGCTCGTTTACTATCTGTTCGGCTACCTCTGGTAGTCCATCTTTTTTTCAGCAGTGGCAATACGGCTACTTTAGTAGGTGCTAATACGAATGGCAAACGCAATACGGTGCGGGTGTCGCCCCCTTCTAAGGTCTCTTCTTGTAGCGAATTAGAGAGTACCGCCAAGAACATACGGTCTAAGCCGATAGAGGTTTCGAGCACGTAAGGGGTAAAACTTTGATTGTCTTCAGGGTCAAAGTACTGCATTTTCTTGCCTGAGTATTTTTCGTGGTTGCTAAGGTCGAAGTTCGTACGAGAGTGGATACCCTCTAACTCTTTGAATCCCGAATGGAAAAACGGAACTCTATATCGCAAGCGGCATCGGCGTAGTGCGCTAACTTTTCGTGTGGGTGATAACGGTAGTTTTCCTCGCCCATACCAAGCGATAAGTGCCATTTCAGGCGAGTTTCTTTCCAATACTCATACCAGTGTTGTTGCGTACCTGGTTTGATAAAGAACTGCATTTCCATTTGCTCGAACTCGCGCATACGGAAAATGAACTGACGAGCTACTATCTCGTTGCGGAAAGCCTTTCCGGTTTGGGCAATACCAAAAGGAATCTTCATACGTCCTGATTTTTTTGTACGTTTAGGAAGTTTACGAAAAATACCTTGAGCGGTTTCGGGGCGTAGGTATAAGTCCATAGTAGCATCGGCAGAGGCGCCTATTTTAGTGCCGAACATTAGGTTGAACTGCTTTACATCTGTCCAGTTGCGCGAACCTGTTTCGGGGTCAGCTATTTCGAGTTCTTCGATAAGGGCTTTTACATCGGCAAGGTTTTCATTTTCGAGTGATTTGCCTAAGCGGTGTAGAATTTCTTCGCCGCGCTGTTTGTATTCAAGCACTTTGGGGTTGGTAGTGACGAATTGCTCGCGGTCGAAAGCCTCACCAAAGCGTTTTTTTGAGCTTTTAGCAATTTCTTTTTCAATCTTATCGTCTAATTTAGCTACGTAATCTTCTACGAGCACATCGGCACGGTAGCGTTTTTTTAGAGTCTTTATTGTCGATAAGTGGGTCGTTGAAAGCATCTACGTGACCAGAAGCCTTCCAAGTGGTAGGATGCATAAAGATAGCGGCATCGATACCCACTATATTTTCATTCATTTGTACCATTGCTTTCCACCAGTATTCGCGGATATTTTTTTCTTCAGTTCAACTCCGTTTTGTCCGTAGTCGTATACGGCGCTCAGACCGTCATAGATTTCGCTTGAAGGGAATATAAAGCCATATTCTTTGGCGTGTGCAATTACTTTTTTTAAATAAATCTTCTGTTTTTTTGCCATATTTTTTTGTGAATTTTTTTCAGGGTGAAATGAGTTTAGAGTACAAAGGTATAAATAATTTGGGAATTAGCAAAATTAGGTGTTAGGGTTTTTAGATTTTAGGTGTTAGTGGGGGTAGGATGTTTTTCTGGTTTTTTTGAGCGATAATTAGTTGTTTATACTTCGGTAATCTTTCGCTTATCCTTCGCTGTAAGTATATCCTTCCTATATCTGAGGTAAAGGGAGATGGCTGTAGTAGATTTTTTTCTGGGAAATTAGAGAATTAGCAAATTTGCTAATTGGTAAATTATTCTTATCTTTGCCACTTATGTTAAGATGCTTGATTTTAAACGTGTTTAAACTTTTTTTAGGAACTTGGGTATAAACCCTAATAAGAGCATTCCAATCCAAGTTACATCAAGATACTCATATCTCATTATCAAACCTTTATATCCGTCAAGCCAACCATCTGCTTGTTCAATTTTAAACCTATTTTTGTACGATTCTTCATCAAAATAAACATCTGGTTGCTCTCCATTTCGGGGATTAGGTTTAATATTTGCTATAATTTCTTTGCTTTCTAAAAAATCTCTAAGAGACTTACTATCAAATCCTGCATCAGCATTGAGAAACAGACCTTTGTACTCTATTCCTGCTTCTTCTAATAAAGCTAAGATTTCTTTTTAGTACTTCTTCTATTTCATATAAGTCATTGTGATTTCCAGCTTTAGGACTTCCCATTGCTATCATTTGCCCTTTATTATCACACAAAAAAATACTATTTGTGGTTACGGATTTTTTTCTTGCTTAATAGATTTAACCATACTCGCTGAAAAACTACCGTCTTTACTCCATTTATTGAAGTAGTAATAGATATTTTGCCAAGAAATTTCTCCTTTTTTTCAAAAATAGACCTCAATTGGAAGTTCTCTCCATTGCACCCCTGTTTTTTTAACCTCTTGAGAATCAATAAAAATATTGTAGCCAAATCAAAATTACTTTTTAAATCCTCTTTTTCCTACACTTAAAAAAAGGGAATAATCCAATTATTTATTGTATCTTTTGCCCAAAGTTCCTGAATTTTGGTGTTCTTTTTTTCTCAAACACAAAATTACTAATTTTTCGGAAACTTTTATTTCTCTAAAAAAAGTTTAAACAGCTTCATTACTAATGATAAACTTAGAAGTTAAATATATAAAAATGAAAAATAGCAAAAAAATAAAAATGGAAAGGACATCCTATATTAGGAGACTTAGAACTTGATTTTACAAATAAAGAAGGTATTCCTTATGATACAATAATATTTGCAGGAGAAAAATGGAACAGGGAAGACTACAGTGCTTACCTCGATTAGTGATTTTTCTTAATGGATACTCTATTGATTTTGAGTATATTGAATATCAAATAGACAATGAAATTTATCGGGCTATACCTCCAACTCAGGAATCGTATGATGGTTACTATAAGTTATTACTTCCCGATAAGAAGACTATCATAGAAGTAAATAGTGGTAAAAAAATAGAAGTGGAGGCAGCACTTATAATCCAAATATAGATAAAGATTTTAGGAATATCAGATTTTATGGTTGTGTATTTTCTAAGGCAAGAGCTGATTATAGAACAAATAAAATAACAGGAACTACAACTAAACAATTAGATATAGAGAATAAGGATATCGATACAGAAGATAATTTTACTTCTATAAAACAATTGCTTGTTGATATCGAAGGAGAGGATAATGCAAAAATTTAAGGAAGACTCAAAAAGAAAGGGAAGAATTAGGAAACAAACCTATTTATTGGTCTGATTTTAATCGATCTTCAAAGATGTATAGATTCTCAAAAAGCTTTTTAATAAATTTTTTTGAAAACAAGATTAAATATGGTAAGATAGAAAGTAATTCAGCTGAGAAGGTTATTTTATTTGAAAAAAATACGGAAGAGATATTTCAATAGATAATTTGAGTACTGGTGAAAAAAACAAATAGTGTTTAGAGGTGCTTTTTACTGAGAAATTTACAAAAAAATGAAAGGAGGTACTATTTTTTTATTGATGAACCTGAATTAAGTATGCACCCTAAATGGGAAAGAAAAAAATATTAAAGTATTACAAAGATTTATTTACTGAAGATGAGGAATTAAAGTCACAACTTTTTTTATAGCAACACATTCTGAGTATGATGTTGAAAGAAGCTTTATCTCAAAAATAAAAAAAGAATGAAAAATAATTTAGTAATAGTACTTAAAGATGACGGAGGGCAAATAAAAGGAGACAGAATAGATTCCCTTTCCTTATCCTTACCAGTTATTACAAGTGCTGAAGTTAATTATCACGCATTTGACATTCCTTCTATTGATTACCATATAGAGCTTTTATGGAACATTACAAAAATAGATTTGATTTAAGGATAGTAAAAAGAATGTGATAAATTTATAGAAAAAAATCAAAAATTTTATGATCAGTCTATTCATAATAAAAAAATGGATATTCAAAACAACTACTTATGAAACATTACCTTCATATATACGAAATTCTATTGATCATCCTGATTCTGATGCTAATCAAGAGTTTAATGAAGATGAATTAAGAGAATCTATAACTTTATTACAAAAAAATTACTTAGAAAGGAACCTCAATAATTATTTAATTTTTGTAAGAATAAAAAAAGATGTATTTTTGTATCGGAATATAGTGCCCCGCCTGTTATAACACAGTGCCCTGCACTTAAAAAAATAATATTAATAATGCTCAGGTTCTCCCTGAGCATTTGCTTTTTATGAAAAAAATAGCCTTTTTAGCTTTTGTGAAATTTTCTAATTGGCAAATTGGCTAATTAGTTAATTATTCTTACCTTTGCCAAAAACTTTAATAATATACAATGACTTCAAGGCGTGACTTTCTTAAATATATAGGTTTTAGTACGGCAGCAGCGGCATTGACGGCTTGCGAAGGTCCCGTGCATAAATCTATACCTTATCTTGTGCAGCCTGAGGAGATTGTGCCCAGCCAAGCTAATTATTACGCCACTTGTATAGCCGATGGTTTCGACTTTTGCTAGCGTATTGGTCAAAAACCCTCGAGGGACGACCTATCCTTATAGAGCCTAACCCCGATGCTCGCTGCGGTAAGGCAGTAAATGCCCGCATATTGGCATCGCTGCTCAGCTTGTATGACAGTAATAGAGAAATACCCCAAGAAAAAGGCGGGTAAATGGGAATCATTAGACCGCGACACTCGTGCGGCTTTAGCTAAAGCCAAAGCAGAAGGGAAAGCAGATTGTGTTTCTTTCGCAGACTTTGGCAAGTCCGTCGGCCTATGCGCTTATCGATGAACTTAAAGCTGAATATCCTACTTTTCAGCTTATAGAATACGACACCATATCGGAAGATGCGACTCTTTTTGCCTTTCGCCATCAGTATGGGCGGCGTGCTATGCCCGATTACGATTTCAGCAAGGCTAAGCTCATCGTGTCGTTTGCCGCTGACTTTTTAGGCGACTGGAACGGAGGGGGCTACGCCGACAGCTATGCCCAGGGGCGTATCCCTACAAAAACAGGGGGTATGTCGCGCCATATACAGTTAGAGAGTAACCTCAGCCTAACAGGGGCTAATGCCGATGAGCGCATCGCTTTGCCGCCAGCCCTATTGCAGCGGGCTTTTGCACAGTTTTACAACCTCTGCAAGGGTTATCCTCTAAAAAGACAAGACGCTGCTGCCTGCCCTTACCGAGCGTATCATCGCTCTTGCTAAAGAAGTGCGACAAGCAGGCAGTGAGGCTCTTATCGTTACCGGTATCGACCTGATGCACGTACCGCTCTTGGCTTTTGAACTCAATGAGCAGTTGCAGAGTGCCGCCTTTGTGTTGCGTACGCCTCGCCTAACTCGTCAAGGAAAGAGTGCTATGCTACGCAACCTTATAGAGGATATGCAAGAGGGTAAAGTAGGGGTACTCTTTATCAATAATCTCAATCCGCTGTACAGTTTGGCTAAAGCAGATGGTTTTGCCGAAGGACTGGCTAAAGTGCCTTTTTCGGTATCGTTTGCGCTTAGGGCAGACGAAACAGCCCTAAAAACTACCTACATAGCCCCCCAGCCACATTACTTAGAGGCTTGGGGCGATGTACAGTTTAAATACGGACATTACGGACTGATGCAGCCTTGTATCCGTCCGCTCTTCAATACGCGTCAGTGGCAAGATTGCTTTTTGCAATGGCTGGGGCGCCCTCATACTTATTACGATTATATCAGAGCCTATTGGCAAGAGCATATTTTGGGCAATACCCCTTGGGAAGTAGCGCTACAAAACGGCACTTTTGTAAGAGAAGACGAGGTATTTACTCCTGTTCCGCCAATACTGACTAAGATGAGTTGTCAAGACCTTGCTTATCGTGCGCTTGCTTCGGCTAAGGCGACTACAGATTTTCAGCTAACGCTCTACCCCTCGACCGCTTTAGGCGATGGACAGCAAGCCAATAACCCTTGGCTGCAAGAATTGCCCGACCCTATCAGTCGCGCTACGTGGGATAACTACCTGACGATGCACCCTGCTGATGCTAAACGCCTCGGCATTGAGAATTGGCATACTGCCAACGGAGCCCTATGCGGGCATACTGCCAAAGTAACTGCCGACGGGGTGAGTGTGGTAGTGCCTGTATACCTAATGGAAGGGCAGGCGCAGGGCAGTGTAGGGCTCGCCTTAGGCTATGGACGCCAAGCAGGGCTACCCCCTGAAATGCAGGTAGGCGTGAATGCTTTTGTGCTATACAGACTATACGAAAGAGGTAACCAAACGCAAGATGTTACTATCGAAAAGGTAGGAGGGGAACACACCTTTGCCTGTATGCAGTTGCACAACAGTTTAGAGGGGCGCGACAATGTGCTGAAAGAGCTCACCTTGGCACAATATCAGGCATTGCCGCCAGTGGTGCCATTGCCCTCATTGTCTGCTAAAAAAGAAGGACATCATTTTAAACTCTCTATCGACCTCAATGCCTGTATAGGTTGTGCAGCCTGCGTAATAGCCTGTCACGCCGAGAACAATGTGCCGGTAGTGGGCAAAGAAGAGGTAAGCCGTTCGCGCGATATGCATTGGCTGCGCATAGACCGTTATTACTCTGAAGAAGAGAAGGTAGGTTTTCAGCCTGTGATGTGTCAGCATTGCGAAAAAGCCCCTTGCGAGACGGTTTGCCCCGTAGGCGCTACTGTGCACGGAGCGCAAGGGCAGAACCAAATGGCGTACAACCGCTGTGTAGGCACGCGCTATTGTGCGAATAACTGTCCGTATAAGGTGCGCCGCTTCAACTGGTTCGACTACAGTCAGAATCCTGCTTTCAACTATAATATGAACAGCGAAGTAGGGCGGATGCTGCTCAACCCCGATGTGACGGTGCGCACGCGGGGAGTGATGGAGAAGTGCTCGCTCTGCATTCAGCGCACCCAAGAGGTAATACTTCGTGCCAAACGCGAGGGACACCCTGTGGCAGCAGATGCTTTTAGCAGGGCAACGGCTTGTGCGGCGGCGTGTACTACAGGGGCTATCCGTTTTGGCGATGCTAATAACCCTGAAGACCCTATTGTGCCCCTGACTGCCAGTGACCGTATGTATCACTTATTAGCGCAGCTCGGTACGCAACCCAATGTAATATATCAAACCAAAATAAGAAATACTGATAACACTAATGACGAAGCATAACCCTTATCATACTATTAGCGCTGAGGTGGCACGCCCTATAGAGGGGCGCGCTAATGGGCAATGGTGGCTCGCTTTTGCTCTTGCCTCAGCCGCCGCCCTGTGGGGTTTTTGGTGTATGTGGCTAACCGTAAGAGAGGGTATAGGTGTATGGGGGCTCAACAAGACAGTAGGCTGGGCGTGGGACATCACTAACTTTGTGTGGTGGATAGGCATCGGGCACGCGGGGACGTTCATCTCGGCTATACTGCTGCTCTTCCGTCAGCAGTGGCGTGTAGCTATCAATCGCTCTGCCGAAGCGATGACCATTTTTGCTGTTATACAAGCGGGTATCTTCCCGATACTGCATATGGGCAGACCGTGGCTATTACATTTTACCCTGCCTATCCCTAACCAATACGGTTCGCTGTGGGATAATTTTAATTCACCTCTGCTATGGGACGTGTTTGCGATAGCGACCTACTTTTCGGTATCGTTAGTTTTCTGGTGGGTAGGCTTCCTCCCCGACTTTGCGATGCTGCGCGACCGCGCTATCAAACCTTTTCAGAAGAAAATATACAGCTTGCTCAGCTTTGGCTGGAGCGGGCGTGCTAAAGACTGGCAGCGTTTTGAGCAAACCACCCTGCTTTTAGCGGGTATCGCTACGCCCTTTGGTGCTATCGGTGCATACCATCGTTTCGTTTGACTTTGCCACTTCGGTAGTACCCGGTTGGCACGCCACTATCTTTCCGCCTTACTTTGTAGCAGGCGCTATCTTTTCGGGCTTTGCGATGGTGAGTTTGCTGCTGATTATTTTTGCGCAAGGTATGCCATTTGCAGGCGTATATCACCCAGTCAGCACATAGCCCTGATGAACACCGTGATGCTTATAGCCGGTAGCCTTGTGGCGGTGGCTTATCTGACGGAAATATACTTCGCTTGGCGGTCGGGCAATGCGGCTGAACAGTTCGTATTTCTCAATCGCGCTAAAGGACCTTATGCGTGGGCATTTGCGCTGATGCTCCTTTGCAATGTGCTACTGCCCCAGCTATTATGGGTGAAACGACTTAGGCATAGCGTAGCCTTTTACTGTTTTTTTGTTAGTATAGTGATATGTGTAGGGATGTGGTTTGAGCGTTTTGTGATTATCGTTACCTCTTTGCACCGCGACTACTTACCCTCATCTTGGACGATGTTTTTCGCCTACCTATGTAGATGTAGGGGTGTTTGTAGGCACGATAGGCTTTTTCTTAGTACTCTTTTTGCTCTACGCTCGTACTTTCCCGATGATTGCTCAAGCAGAGATTAAGCAAAATGTAATATTAGACAGCAAGCAGCCAGAGGGGACTCGTACTGCTGAAGAGCTTGTGGCTGAGGTGAAGGCACTACGCGCGCAAGGCGTTGCTATTAAAAGAAGTGTATACCCCTTTTGCGGTACACGGGCTTAGCGAGGCGTTGGGGCATAAAGCCCTCGCGTTTGGGCAAAGCTACTTTTTGTATACGGACTCTTAGGGCTTCCTTTTTGGGGTTTGGCTGGTCTATTACACTATGATAGCCGACTGGCCGCAAAACTTTGGCGGTAAGCCTAACGCTACTTTATGGCAAGGACTGCCCGCTTTTGTGCCTGTTATTTTTTTGAGCTGACGGTCTATTTTGCGGCTCACCTATTAGTGTTGAGTTTTCTATTCCGCAGTCGTCTGTACCCGACTAAAAAGGCAGAGAACCCTAAGCCAGAGAGTACTGATGATACGTTTGTGATAGCGTATGAGTCAGCCCCACAAGAAGATAAAAACGAAAAATGAAGTGTATAACCAAATATATAGGGCTTGTATTTTTAGGGCTGTTGCTTTTGGCGTGTAGAGATAAGCAAAAGCCTAATCGTGAGTTCGCCCCTGATATGTACGAAAGTGCTGCCTATAAAACCTATGCTACGCCCCCACTCACTCCGCCCGAACACACCGTGAAGCGCGGTAGTCTGCCTTATCCGTACCCTAATACCCTTGAGGGCTACGAGCAGGCTAAGGCAGCCCTACGCGCTGATGCGGCGCTAACAGTAGATGCTGCACGAGGGCGAGCGCTCTATAATGTGTATTGCGCGCTTTGCCACGGTGAGCAAGGCGATGGCAAAGGTGTATTAGTGCAGCGCGGTAAGGTGTTTGGCGTGCCTCAGTTTGCAGGTCGCGATTTTACCGAAGGGAGTATTTACCACGTGCTTTACTATGGGCGTAATGCTATGCCTGCCTTTGCTACACAGCTGACAGAAGAAGAACGATGGCAGATAGTGAAACAAGTGTTGCTTAAAGACGAAATACAAAAGACGAAAGACGAGTAAATTGAAAAAGAGTTTGATAATAATAACAGTGGTATTGGCTTTTTTGGGAGGCTGTTATGCCTTGTTCGCCTATCTGATGCAAATAGGGGTGAATGAGGGGTATGAACCTGTGCAGCCAATACACTTTTCGCATAAGATACACGCGGGCGACAATCAGATAGATTGCCAATACTGCCATTCGGGGGCTCGCTCGTCGGCTATGGCTGCCGTCCCTTCGCTGAATGTGTGTATGGGTTGCCATAAAACGATAAGCGAGTATGAGGGCGAAGAAGACCTTGCACAAGGTTATACCAAAGCCTTCTACACTGCCGAAATAAAGAAACTATACGCTGCTGCAGGCTGGGACGAACAACAGTTTAAGTACACCGGCAAGCCGCAGGGGGTACAATGGGTGCGCATACATAAGCTGCCCGATTTTACCTATTTCAATCACTCGCAACACGTGAAAGTGGCGGGCTTAGACTGCCAACAATGTCACGGTGAGGTGCCTAAAGATGGAAGTTATGCGACAGCACGCCCCCTCACTATGGGGTGGTGCATAGAGTGTCATCGCACGCAGAAAGTCAGCACCGAGTGTGCCAAATGCCATTATTAACCTTAACCCCTCTTTGCTTTGCTTTTTGATGATATACGTTCGGTATTGCAGCCTCGCTACTGTTTGCATTGTGGGGTGCCGCTGTTGGCGCATCAGTCGTACCTATGCCTTAATTGCACAGCGCATTTAGAAGAGACCTCTTTTCATTTATCGCCCGCCAACCCCTTATGGCAAGCGTTGCGGCTTCGTTGCCCTATAGAGGGAGCTACCTCATTATTTTTCTTTGGGAAACGCAATGTGGCACAAGATTTGATACACCATTTGAAGTACAAAGGTAAGCAAGAAATAGGTGAATGGCTTTGGCAAATGGCTCGGCAGCTATATAGTGACTGCCGCCCCTTTTTCTTCAGCAGAAGTAGTGCTACCAGTGCTGCTACACCCACGCAAATTGCGTCGGCGAGGTTATAACCAAGTGGCGCGTTTTTGGGCAGAGTTTAGCCCGCACTATGCAGATAGCCTACACAGATGATTTGCTAATAAAAACCGATGCCGTCGGTACCCAAACGCGGAAGTTTGTATGGAAGCGGTTCAACGAAAATGACCATATTTTCGCCCTCCGCAATCCTGAACGATGGATAGGCAAACACCTGCTGTTAGTAGATGATGTAATTACTACAGGGCTCTACCCTTGAGCGCTGTTACACCGCCTTGAGCAGCATACCAGAGGTGAAAATAAGTGTAGCCTCAATAGCTTGTGCGGTCATCAAATAAGGAAAAAGTAACTAATTGTAAATTAATAAATAATTTAAATAAATATCGTATGAAAAACACATTGAAACTAATGGCTGTAGCATTCGCTATGTTTGCTTTCAGCACCAACGCTACTGCTGCTACTGTTAAAGCAGCTGAAATGAACCAAAGCGTAGTACTTGACCAAGACGGCAACGCTAATGCTAAGGTAGAAAAAAAGCTGACCAAGACGGCGACAAAAAAAGAATGTAAAAAAAGACGGTAAAAAAAGTCTTGCTGCAAAAAGACGCTAAAGAAGATAAAAAAATGTTGCGACAAGAATGCCGACAAAAAAATCTTGCTGCAAAAAAAGACGGTAAGAAATCTTGCTGCAAAAAAAGGAGGAGAAAAACCCAGCTGACAAAGACGCTAAATAATCTTTTTTTGTAGTCGCTAAAAAAATATTATTCTGAAATTACACCGAGAAAAACCTTAGCCCTTATACTGCTGAGGTTTTCTTTTTCACATATTAGCTATACACCTTTTGCTGATGAAAATATCTTTATATACACTCTTGTTTGTTATAGGCTCGCTGCTTAGCAGTTGTGGGGGCGATACCCTGCCCAAACCTAAAGGAGGGTTGCGGTTAGACTATACGCCTGCTGTTTATGCACCTGTTACCCAACTGCCTAACTGTCCGTTTAGCTTTGAGGCTAACAGCCTCTCGGAAGTGAAATATCAGGCACACGATTGCGATATAAACATAGAGTACCCCGCGATGCACGCTACTATCTACCTCACCTATAAGCCCGTAGAAGGTAACCTGAAAAAACTGCTGAAAGATGCCCAAAAGTTTACCTACGAGCACACTATTAAAGCCGATAATATAGCTTCTACCGTTTTTGCTAATGATAGTACCCACGTGTATGGTATGTTTTACCAAGTGTATGGCAATGCTGCTTCGCAATCGCAGTTTTACGCAACTGACAGTCTGCGACACTTTATTTCGGGCTCTATCTACTTTAAGGCAGTGCCCAACTACGATTCTATACAACCGGCTAGCGCTTATATAGAAAAGGATATTCGCAAAATAATGGAATCGCTACAGTGGAAATAAAAAAATGTGGGCAAAATATTGTGCAGTTAAAAATATTGGCGTAACTTTGCCCTTATAATATTAAATGAATTATGAGTTTACAAACTAAGGTAATGGACGCTCTGAAAGAAGCAATGAAAGCTAAAGATACCATTGCATTAGAATCATTAAGAGCTATCAAATCGGCTATACTGCTAGCTAAAACCGAAGCAGGAGCCGCTGCTGAACTGGCAGAAGAAGAGGAACTTAAAACTCCTTCAGAAATTAGTAAAACAACGCAAAGATAGTGCTGCCCTATACGCACAACAAGGAAGAAACGATTTGGCTGAACCCGAATTGGCACAAGTGGCAGTAATAGAAAAAAATTCTTGCCTAAACAACTGTCGGAAGCAGAAGTAACAGAAGCCGTGAAAGCTATTATAGCTGAAGTAGGGGCAACCTCTGCCAAAGATATGGGCAAAGTAATGGGAGTAGCTACTAAGCAATTAGCAGGCAAAACCGATGGGAAAGTAATTTCGGCTATAGTAAAATCGCTATTAGCTTAAGCATAACAGAAAAATTGGCTGCATAGTTCAACTGGATAGAATATCAGATTCCGGTTCTGACGATAGAGGTTCGAATCCCTTTGCGGTCACAACAAAAAAGCAGATGATACTTTATTAGAAAAAAGTATCAGCTGCTTTCTTTGCCTAATCATCAACATCTATACATCTTGAGGTACTTCCTGTTATACATATCGCTCTTCTTATCGCTAATAGCTTGTGATTCAGATGAAAAGAAAGCTGTTATCACCCCTTTCACTTTTCCTGAAGACACGGCTGTTATCTATCGCATTAATGACAAAGACAATTTCTTAAGTGTTATTGCTAACAATTCATTTTGGAAGCAGCATAACCCTCATTCCTTCCGTTTGCACGAGGTGAAGATACTCAATACCCTTCCTACTGATGAAAATCTGTGGGTGGCTTTTTCGGCGGATGATCATTTCTTTGCTGTAACGCCCCATATAACCAATGACAGCCTTAGTATCTGGAAAAAAGCGAATGACAAAGTGCAGAAGCAAGCCCAATTTGGTAAGGAATGGTTTTACACCTTACAGGGCGATTACCTCATTATAGGCGATACAGACAAAGTGGGTAGCTATGCGCAGCCCAAAGATAAACCCCTTACCACTCGTCAGCAGGATTTAGAAGCCTTGCAAAAACTTAGCAATAACGAGTGTGCTGCTAGCATTTTTCTTTCGCAGGCAGGGGCTAACACCTATTTTCGCTCTTTCTTTGGCACAGATGTACTGCCCAACAATAACAATTGGGTGACTTTTGACCTTTTCTTAGAAGAAAACAATGTGCGCTTTAGCGGTATCAGTCTTATTGACAAAGAAAACAATACTTCTGACTGTATGCTGCGCACGCAACCTTATCAGAATACCCTTATAGACCACTTGCCCGCGCGGGTGCTTAAGCTCACGGCCTATTCGTTTGACGATGCTGACCTAATCAGTCAGCCTGACAGCTTGGCGCAGCAATCGCCTTTTCTTACAAGTGTTAATGGTATAGCTTTTGCCCAAACACTCGATGGGTATTTTGCGGTTGCTTCAACTTATAATGTAGATGATGCGCTACAGCAGTTGCCTGTACTATCTGAAGATTTTCAGTACAACTTCGCTATGTACGACCTCAACCCAGAGCTGCCGCTTTCTTTCTTTAAGGCTTTTGCCCCTGATTTTACGCCTCGTTACGTAGGGGTATATCAGAGAAACCTTATCTTTACCCCGACCCGTGAACTTCTTATCTCGGTAGTGAATGATATGCAGCGCGGCAATACCCTATCGTATAACAAAGCCTACCAGCAATTGGCGCAGCACAGTGCCTCGAACGTTACCCTCAGCCGTATTGCTAACCTTTATGACCAATCTTCCTTTAGTTTGCAGTACCCTTTATATAGCTGAGCATTACCGCTGGGCTCTGTTTCAGCAAACCCCTCAGAACGATTACTACGTGCTGAACTTCGTATGCGAGCATCAGCCAGAAGGCAATCTTACTGACGAGATGCGAGAGCGCTTTCGCTTTGCCCTTGATGACCAGATGGTTATACCGCCTACTTTGCTGCTAAATCACCGCACTAAGCAGTTGGAAATAGCGGTACAGGATGCTAATAACGACCTTTACCTTATAGGCAATAACGGTTCACTGCTCTGGAAAAAAAGCACTTAGACGGCAAAATACAAAGTCCTATTTATCAGGTAGACCTTTTTAAGAATGGTTTTTTGCAAATGGCTTTTTCTACTGAAAAAAACCGTATGGGTGTTAGACCGCAATGGCAAAGAGGTAGAGCCTTTTCCCACGCAAGTACAAGGGGCAGCTTACCCCTTTAGAGGTCTTTGACTATAATGCCGATCGGGAATATCGTTTTCTGTTTGCTGAAAAATCAGACACTGCACCTGTTAGACCGCAAAGGGCAAGTGGTAAAGGGCTTTTTTTCAGCGCACTAATGGCAAAGCCCCTCTACACCCCTAAGCACTTTCGGATTGCTGATCGGGATTATCTAATCTATGCCGCCGATAACGGTATTTTCAATATACTGCACCGCAATGGCGAGAACCGCATCACGGTGCGCGACCGCTACACTTTTTCTGACAATCCGCCTGCTGTATGGAACGGACTTTTTATGTTTACCACAAACGATGGTTATGCCGTGTTTATAGATGAAAAGGGCGGTATCAGAAAAGAGAAAAAGAACCTTGAAGCTCCCTTTCTATTGGGGGGGAATAAGTACTTGCTCTATGCTCTATCAGGGTAATATACTTACTATTGGGACTAAGAAAAATAGAGCTGCTCAATGGTAAATACGAGCGTCCGCGTCTGTTTAGAATAGGAGGAACAAACTACGTAAGCGTAAACGACCTTTCTACCCAAAAAGCCTATTTGTACAACGATAAGGGCAACCTGATAAAGGATTTTCCTGTAGAATCGGTGTCGCCTATCGCTATTGATGTTGATTTGGACAGAACAGTGTGGATAGTTACAGAGAAAGAGTCCCTACTGAAATAGTCGTCTTTTCAGTTAGAAAATTAGAATAATAAGGAAACTTAAAAATAATATTATGAACAGATTACTTTTTTTATTAGCAGCAATATTTGTGTTTTGGGCTTGTACTAAAGATGAGCCGCAAGAAGAGACAGGAGGTAGTACCCAAACAACTACTACCCAAACAGGCACGGTTACAGCCACTACGCAGACCGCTACTACCCAAACAAGTACTACTCAGACGGCAACTACTCAAACTGATACTACCCAAACAGATAGTGAGGCTTCGCGCAAAAGAAATACTCAGTTTTGCCGTAGTAGCTGCTGATAACACTGCCTATACGGCTACTGTATACAGCGAAACCATTGTGGCTATACTGCCTGACGATGCCCCTCTACAGCTTACCCCGCTGATAGATTTTGTGGGAGCCTCTATTAGCCCCGCATTGCAAACATCAATAAACTTTCAAAACCACGTTACCTATACGGTTACAGCAAAAGATGGCAGCAAGAGGCAGTATAAGGTAGTTGTTAGTCACTATAAAGATACGAAGGCAGAGATAGGCCCTATGGCTTTGAAGAGTGAAGACGGAGCTTTTCATACAAACTATGTTCCTACTTATAGTTCGGATAGTGATATAATAACGGCTGTTATAACAGTGCCTACGGGTACGAATATAAAGAACTTAGAACCTTATTGTGCAGAATTTCCAGCAGGAGCGACTATCAATCCAGCGTTAGAAGTGCCTACCGACTTTACAAAACCTGTAACCTATACAGTTACGGCCAAAAATGGTTATCACAAAAGAGTGTATGTTCTATCAGTAGCGTTTAAAAAACCTACCTCTATATCGATTAAAGAGTTTAAGGTAACTGATAATGCAGGGGTAGATGTAGTACACATCAAAACAGGATACCTACCTTCTGATAAGAGCCTTGTAAGAGCAGTGTTAATCAATAAAGAAACACAAGCCGAAATAAACCTTACTATCAAGCAGCTTGACCAAAAACAAAAGGTAATTATAGCAGAAGTGCCCTCTACTACTTACCAAAATGGTATTTACAACCTAAGACTTACCTTAGACGATATTACTACACGAAGTGATTGGAACGTTGTGCTAATAAATGGTACTCCTCATTTTGGAGGTATTATGGATTACTTTACTTCTAGCCCAGGCAAGGTGCGCAATGTGTTAGTATGGCCTAAGGATATGCTTGAGGCACAAGTGTTTATAAAGAAAAACGAGATAGACCAATATACTTATTATTTGCGCAAAGCAGGAAAGGATTATCCTTTTATCAAGAAGTTTATAAGAAATGGTTCGTATTCTATAGACTTAGAAATGCCTAATGAGGTGCCTGTTCCTCCTGCTGAAGGTAATGATTTTTCTTTTGTGATGAAGAAAGGCAGTAAAGAATACGCTTTTCCGTTAGTGAATAGCAAAAAACAAGCTATACAAGTGCAAATAGCGGGTACCCCTGTGATACGCTCTATCTCTAAAACAGTACTCAACAAAGATGATGAGTTTACTATTTATGGCGAAAATATGGATTTTGATTTTATCTATAAACCATTCCCTACGAAGCTAATGTTAGAACCTTACAATTATACTTATGGTCGCCACTATATATATTTGACCCCTATACGTATTACTCGTACAAGTGCTACTTTTAAAATAACAGATGATGTGCGCGCAGGGCGATTTCGCGTTAGGTTGATAGTGACTAGTATCAATAAAGAATCAGAAATGTACAGTCAGGATATTACTATTAATCGTCGTCCTTCTAACCACCCGCGTTTGACAGTAGAGAAAGCATTGCTGTACAGCAAGACAGATTCTCATTATCCACAGCAAATACAACTTACTTTTAACGAAGAGTTAAAAAATGTATCGATAAAAGAGATAGTATTTTCTAAAGATATTGTGATAAAAAAATACGATACGTTATCCTAAGGTGGTGATGTCGGGCAAGCTACCTATTGAGCAGTATGAAGCCCTTACCAGTGGTCGTGATGGGTATGCGCTGATAGAAGATAATGGGCGCGAATATAAGGTGTACTTTACCCTTTTGCCAGAAGCGAACAATATGTAACAACCTACAAAATATGAAACGGATTCGGATATTTCTAAAAGATAGCAGGACGCTCACTTTCGTAGTGTGCGTGCTGCTATCTGCTTTCTTATGGTCGCTGATAAGGCTTTCTAAAAACCTATTGCGCGAAGTATCAGTGCCGGTGATGGTTACCAACCTGCCTGCGCACCAAGTCCTGATGCCTTCAGCTCCTAACGCTATTAAGTTATTAGTAGAAGGCAATGGGTTTACCCTGCTGAAGACCTATTCGCAAAACGAAGCCCTAAGCGTAGACTATACAGACCTGAAACACATAGAAGGGTCTCAGTATTGTCTATCTAAAAGCACTAGAGAGAAACTTACGAATACTTATCTGTCGAACTTTAAAATACGCTCGGTAGTCTCTGATACCCTTACATTGCTCTTAGAGAAGAAAGTCAGTAAGAAAATACCCGTGCTAATGCAGTTGAATGTAGAGTATGCCAAAGAATACCAGCTGACAGAACTGCGCATCACCCCTGATTCGGTAACGGCTTATGGCAGTCAAAAAGCGATTGACACCCTTACCCAAGTGACTTTTCAGTATACTAAAAAGAAACTTATCAAAGATAATTTTAGCAAAAACTATTCGCTTAAGAACACCAAATACATTACTTACGACCTTCATACTATTAAGATGGAAGCCTTTGTAGATAAGGTGAGTGAGCAACTGCTGAAAGTGCCTGTGCAGGTGGTAAATGTGCCTAAAGACAGTCAAGTGAAGGTATTCCCCAATGAGATAACGGTACTTTGCACTGGCGACTTGAGTATACTGAAAGCACTTACCCCTAATGATATACAAGCTACCGCCGATTTTGCTAAAGCAGAAGGCAGTAGCATCAGTTTGCAGCTTAGCACTCAGAAAAAACGAATGAAGATAAGTTTCTTCGGTGAAGATAAAGTAGATTTTTTTAATCAGAAAAAGAATGAAAGTAGTAGGACTGACTGGAGGAATAGGGAGCGGCAAGAGCACTATAGCACGACTGTTTTCCGCTTTGGGCATAGCGGTATATGATTCGGATACCGAAGCCAAAAAACTCATTAATACTTCTGCTGAAATAAAGAAGCGCATTGTAGAGGTATTTGGAGTGGAGGCTTATGCTGAAGGGGTGTATAACCGTGCTTATATGGCCGACATCGTATTTCGCAATCCTGACAAGTTGGCGGTGCTTAATAGTATAGTGCACCCTGTGCTTGCCGACCACTTTAATCAGTGGGTAGCCCTACAGACCTCACCCTATGTTATAAAAGAAGCGGCAATACTCTTTGAGAGCGGTAGTTATAAAAACTGCGATTTCATCATAACAGTTACCGCACCCGAAACTCTGCGCATCAGTAGGTGTATGAGTCGTGACGGTAGTACTGAAGCCCAAGTGCGAGCGCGTATGGCACAGCAATGGACAGACGCTCAGCGCATTGCCCTCTCAGACGCTGTGATTGAAAACATCAACTTAGAGGAAACAGAAAAGAGAGTGAGAGAATTGAACAACCTATTTATCAAAAACCAAAAATAATGGACTTCTGGAGTGTACTATATACCGTTGTGCTGTACAGCGCGCTTACGTTAGTAGGGGTACTAGTGTTTTACGCTATCAATAGGGTAGCGCAGGCTACTTGGGCTACTGACTTATACCCTATTATGCAGCGTGTTAGCGCCCCCCTATGGGTGGTAACTATAGCCTTATTAGCCTTATTGGCGTGGCGCAATGCCGAGCCTTACTATCTGTTGCGTGCTGGAGGCTATACCGCGGTGTGGTTAGTGTACCGCTATGGGGTGTTGCCAAGAGCAACTATAGCTGAGAAAACTTATCCTCACGTACTTTTCTTAGTCGTATTTTTTCTTATAGAGTTACCTCTATCCGCCGATTGGCTTTTAAGCCTTACTCCGCACTGGCATAGTAGTCTTTATAGCTGGTATGTGCTTAGCAGTCTTCTTCTTTCGGCTATGGCATTGGTTACCCTCTTTAGTCGTTCGGCGCATTATGCTGATATGGGTAAATATGTATTTGCTTTCTCTTGTTTTTGGGCGTATCTTTGGTATTCGCAGTTTATGCTGATATGGTATGCTAATATACCTGAAGAAACGGTGTATTACGAAGTGCTGAAAGCTAATGGTTATACCCCTCTTCTTATACTGATGATGCTTTTTTTTCAGCTTTGTATTGCCTTTCTTGCTGTTGCTATCGGCAGCTGCCAAACGCCGCCGTGTTGTACTCTTTGCGGCAGCAATTCTCGTGCTTATCGGGCAATTCCTAAATTTTTATTTACTGATAGTGCCTTTTGCTAATTTGCGAAATTGCTAATTGTTTTTTTACCTTTGCGCTCTAATTGCAAGCAAATGACTTTTAAACCATTTTTATATTTCTTCTTTTTAGTTCTTTGTCCGATGTTGCTTTTGGCGCAAGAAGACAGAGACTATGAGGGACGTAAGACTTCAGAAAAAGAAAGTTCTGTGACTTTTAAATCGTTACGCCCTAAAAAAAGAAAAAAAGATAGTATCACCTTTACGGCAGATGCCTACAAGATAATCACTTATACACGTGATACTACCGCTATTGACACCTCTATATCGATAGCTAAATACTATCAGCATAATGCTTGGGGCAAGGATATGTTTGGCAAGATGCCTTTTGGCAATATGGGTCAGCCCTACAATACGTTAGCTTATGACTTTCGTAAGCGTACTTACTTGCCACAAATGGGAGCAGAGGCAAAAGCACAGCTATACCTCACCCCTGAAGAGGTGACTTATTATTACTTGCCTACCCCTATTACTCAGTTTACTTACAAATCAGGGATGGAGCAAGGGCAAACCCTCGATGTGCTTTTTTCTGCTAATCTAAAGCCTAGTACTAATATTTTCATCGCTTATAGAGGGCTGCGCTCTTTGGGTAAATATCAGCGGGCACTGGTGAGTAATGGTAACTTTAGAGCAGGGGTTTCGTACGTATCGCCTAATAAAAAGTATACTCTTTTTGCCCATTTTGCCAATCACGATATAGATAGTCAGGAGAATGGAGGTATGACGACCCCTCGGCAGTTTGAGAGTGGTGATAAGCAATTTAAAAAAACCGTGCTGTGATAGATATGAATCTGTTAGATGCTGAAAACCAGCGCGAGAGTAAGCGCTATTTTCTACAGCACGACTTCGCTTTCTTGCGACAACGCGATTCACTTTCCTCTTATAAACAAATACGCTTTCGTCACCTATTTATGTACGAAACAGAGTACTACGCCTTTGGTGAGAGAGCTGCTAATGCTTATTTGGGCACGGCTTTAGTAAGTAGTAACCTCAGCGATAAGATGCGCTTGCAGAAGATGCACAATAGAGTAGGGAGCAGAGTTAGAGTTGCCCTACTTGGGTAGGACATTCGTCTTTGGTAATGCTTATCACTACAATTACTATTTTAGAAATGCTTACTACGTAGGAGGAGTGCTACAGCGCCACCAGATAAAGGACACCGACCTAAGCATAGGGTCTGCAGTGGCATAAGAAAGTTGGGGGCTTTAGCATTACAGCTGAAGGCGAGCAAACCTTTGTAGGCAAGATGACAGGCACGCAGCTGAAAGGGTACGCTATCGTATGCATTAGATGCTCAGAACAAGCTAAGTGCAGGGGCTATGCTGCATTCTGCTATGCCTAACTTCAACTATCTGCTTTACCAAAGTGATTATAAGAATTACAATTGGGATAATTACACTTCCTTTGGAAAAGGAGAATAACCAAACGCTTTATGCCGACCTGCAAACACAATGGGGTAGTGTGCATTTAGACCTTACCAACCTAAATAATTACACTTATTTTAAACCACAATCTACAGGGCAAGTAGCCCCAGCGCAATACGGAGGCAATATTCAGTATTTGCAACTCAAGCTACAGAAAGGGTTTGTTTTTGGCAAGTTTGGACTCGACAACACACTTCTCTATCAGCAGGTAGTACAAGACGAGTCAGTGCTTAATGTGCCGGCATTCGTCACTCGGAATAGTTTTTTTATTTTAAGAGTCCGCTTTTTAACAAAGCAATGATACTGCAAACAGGTATAGGGCTTAACTACTTTAGTAAGTATTACGCTAATGAGTACAACCCATTATTGGCAGAATTTCAGGTGCAAGACACACAGAAGATAGGCAACTACCCTATGCTCGACTTCTTTTTGAATGCCAAGGTACGTACGATGCGTATTTTCTTTAGCTTAGAGCAGTTTCACGTACCGCTGAGCAACTTGTTACCCTCTGTTTTAGGCAATCCATACCGCTATTATGCTACCCCTCGACAGCCTTACCGCGATTTTATCATACGTTTGGGGGTGAAGTGGAATCTGTTCAATTAACGAAAGGCTATTTACCTCTATATTTTAAAATAACAACAAATGACAAGAAAGACCATTTTTGATACGCAAGTATTAGGGCACCCAGCAGGACTGTTTGTGCTCTTCTTTACCGAAATGTGGGAACGCTTCTCTTTCTACGGGATGCGCGTGCTGTTGATTAACTTCCTGACGATGACTCTCATAGGCTATAACCCAGGTTGGGAATGGAGCACTGAGAACGCAGGAGCCCTCTTTGGCACTTATGTGATGTTGCTCTACCTCACCCCTATATTAGGAGGTATAGTAGCAGATAAGTTTACCGGTTACCGCTGGGCGGTTATTATCGGAGCAGTTATCATCACATTAGGGACACGTGTCAATGGCGTTTGAGACGGAGTGGTCGCTCTACTTAGGGTTAGCATTTCTGGTGATAGGTACTGGTTTTTTTCAAACCTAATATGGTGTCGTTTGTATCGGAGATGTATAAAGACCTACCCCAAAAAGAAAGATGCCGCTTACACCATTTTCTATATGGGGGTAAATTCAGGAGCTTTCTTTGGGATGATGCTTTGTGGTTATTTGGCAGAGCGCATAGGCTGGAGCTGGGGCTTTGGTCTGGCGGGTATTTTTATGTTGCTCGGCACTATACAGTTTTGGTTTGCCAAACCACTCTTTGGCAGTATTGGCGATAAAGCCTACTACACAAGATAAAAAAAGAGGCGGTAGCAACCCCTGCAAGAAGAGGAAGAAAAACCTAATCCGTTTACGGTGCTCGATAAGGTGTTAATAGCCTTGGCAGCAGTGATAGGAGTAGGCTATGCGCTAAACGACCCGCTTTCTAAAATATGGAATACTGACCTTTTTGCGTGGGCATCATTGCCTACCCTAAAAGGGCAATACGTAGCGGTAATAGTAGGTTTGGTAGCTTTCTTCTTCTTGATAGCCAGTAGGATAATGCGCTATACCCGTATCGTACGCGATAGAATGCTAACGGTGGTTATCTTCGGCTTCTTTGTGGTTTTCTTTTTGGCTGTCGTTTGAGCAAGGCGCTTCGTCTCTTATCATTTTTGCCCGCGATAATGTGGAACGTGAGCTACACGGCAATTGGGCAGTGCTATACAATATTTTTAACGCACTGCTGACAGTTATTCCGCTGCTACTCATTAGTTATGTGTTGTTTATACTTGTAAAGAAAACCTATAAAAAGATATTCCCCGCAGTAGTAGTGCTTCTGACCTGTTTTTCATTGGTATGGGGTATAGCAGCGTGGATGCTCAATCGTGATTTTAAGACTACCGCCTATAGCGTGACTTATGAAGCCTACGAAACGACAGATACCCAAGGGAGAACCGTGTACTTGCCTATCACGGAAGAAAATAGGGCTCAAGATGTTGCGAAGAAAAGAGTAACACGCAGCACTATCATAGGGGTAGTAGATGACCCGTTGCAGGTGGGTAGTACTATAAAATTATTGTCTAAGAACAATAAAAACACCTCATTCGGCTACGTAAACACAGCCAAAGAGCAATGGGCGCGCGAGCGAGGTACCACCTTAGGCAAAGACAATGGGCTGATACCAGCTACCGTTACTGAAGTACGCGACAACTGGGTAGAGGCTACTGTATCGTGGTTTTCGATACTCAATTCGTTCTTTATCATTGCTTTAGCGAGCTTGTTCTCGCGCTGGTGGGACAGCCGCTACAATCCGCCTGCAGCAGTGAAGTACGGTATAGGCTTGCTGATGTTGTCCGTAGGATTTGGACTTTTGGCTATAGGCTCCAGCGGCGTTACTCACGGGGTGAAAGTAAGTATGCTGTGGCTGTTCTTTGCCTATATGTTTAATACTATGGGTGAGTTATGCTTATCGCCTGTTGGACTTTCGTACGTATCGAAACTCGTTCCTGGGCGGATGATTGCCTTTATGTTTGGTGTGTGGTACTTAGCAGTAGCCATAGGGCATAAGTTGGCAGCCGTAGTAGGAGGGCAGATAGAAAAACATTACACGCCAATATAGTTTGAGTACTTTCTTTTTGATATTCACTATTGTGCCCGCTACGGCAGGGGTGCTGATAATACTGCTCACCCCTTTTTATAAAGAAGCTGATGCACGGGGTGAAGTAATCTATTGATTAGCTAATTTGTCAATTTGCTGATTAAAAGATTAATTATCAGTTTATTATAAAAGCTGTGAGAAATATAATTAATTAAAAAAATTTGCATTTTTCAAAAAAATATTCTACCTTTGGGGCTGTGTTTTTTTAATATAAATGTAATGGCTATATTTAATAAAAGAAAGAGACAATAAAAAACTATGGCAGCAGAAAAATACATCAGGAAGTAGCAACCGTATCGTTGCAGAAACTAAGTTTAAAGGAGAAATCAACTCTAAGTCTGATTTCAGAATAGATGGTGAGGTAGAAGGTACTTTTCAGACTTCTGGCAAATTAGTAGTGGGCAGAACCGGTGTGATAAACGGTACTGTGATATGTGAAAATGCCGATATAGAAGGGAAAAGTAACAGGCACTATCAAAATTAGTAGTGTGCTAAGCCTCAAATCGACTGCAGTGGTAGAAGGTGAGGTGTATGTAGACAAACTTTCAATAGAACCAGGAGCGGTATTTAACGTAACTTGTACTATGAAAGGCGGTAAAAAAACTTTACCAATGAAAAAAACAGCAGAATGCCAACGAAAAACCACTTAAATAAGTGGATATACTTCTCACAAGCAGGACTACAAATGGCTATTACTATAGCCGTTTGTAGTTTTTTTGGTGTTTGGCTAGATACCAAACTACCTAACGACTACTCGCTCTGTACAGTGGTGTGCAGCCTTATAGGGGTGATAGGGGCAATGTACAGCATTATCAGAAAAGCCCAACAAATGACCGATGAATCGTAGCCTTAAATACTTACTTTTATACCTTATAGCCCTATTGCCTATAGCAGCAGGTCTATACTACACTGCCAATTATTACATCAATGAACAAGGGATAGCACTTTTTTATAGTGCAGCACAAATAGCGGGGGTGCATAGCGGGTTGTCGTTAGTGCTCTTTGCTATTATTTTGGCAGTGAATAGTTGGCAGCCTACCTATACGGCATTTGCTTTTATGGGGGCATTGGTGGTACGACTGATTTTGGTGGTAATAGCAGCAGTGCCGTTGGCTACCGCTGCCAGTCTATATCCTTATCACGAAGCCCTGTTTATTATTATCCCCTCATTTGTGATGATTGCCTTAGAGGCCGGCTTTACCATTAGAAAATTAGCAGATTAGCAAATTGACAAAGAACTTTTATATTTTTATCGCACTACTATGCGCTATGGCGTGGGGGTGGCTATTGGGGCAACAAGTTATGCAATCGCATAATGTGGGACTTACAGTTTGCACTCTAAAAGCAGTAACAGGCTATCCTTGTCCGTCTTGTGGCGCTACTCGTTCAGCAAGTGCGCTAATAGCAGGACGTTGGCAAGAAGGACTATATACCAATCCGCTGGGGGGAGTAGTTTTAGTGTGGCTTATCATTACCACTTTATGGATGTTGTACGACGCCTTAGTGTGGCGCAACACCCTGCAACAAGCCTATAAGAGAGTAGGACGCATACTACAGAAGAGGTATGTTTGGATACCACTTGCGGTACTAATAGCACTTAATTGGGTGTGGAATATTCAGAAAGGATTATGAGAATTTTATCTATTGATTACGGTACAAAACGGACAGGCTTAGCGGTGACAGACCCTTTGAAGCTGATAGCATCGGGACTTACTACAGTTGATACGCCTCAGTTGCTTCCGTTTTTAGAAAAATATACAGCTGAAGAAGCGGTAGAGGCTTTTTGTGATAGGATTGCCTAAACGACTTAACAATGAAGACTCGGCTGTAGAAGCTGATATTCAGCAACTACTCACTAAGCTGAAAGAACGTTTCCCCACTATTAAAAATACATCGGTATGATGAGCGTTTTACTTCGAAAATAGCTTTTCAAACGATGATAGATAGCGGGCTTAAGAAAAAACAACGACAAAATAAAGCACTTATTGATGAAATAAGTGCGACACTGATATTGCAAGATTTTTTAAATTTAGCGAATTAATAATCTGATGAAACCTCCAAAAGCGAAGAAAATACCCCATATATTTAATGAGTTTGGCAACAAGCGCGTGGATAATTACTATTGGCTGCGAGAACGTGAAAACCCTGAGGTGATTGCCTATTTAGAGGCGGAAAACGCCTATTACAAAGTGGAGACGGCACATACCCAAGCGCTGCAAGATACGCTTTTCGCTGAGATGAAAGCCCGCATAAAAGAAGATGACAGTTCGGTGCCTTATTACTATAATGGGTATTGGTATCGCACTCGCTATGAGGTAGGCAAAGATTACCCTATCTATCTAAGACAGCGTGAGACCTTAGAAGCACCTGAAGAAGTGCTATTTGATTGCAATGCAATGGCTAAAGGTAAGGCTTACTTTCAATTGGATAGCTTTGCCGTAAGCGATGACAACCAGTGGGCGGTGTATGGAGTTGATACTGTGTCGCGCCGCCAATACACGCTACAAATTAAGAACCTTAACACAGGCGAAGTACTGCCTTACCAGATAAAAAACACCAATGGGCAAGTGGTATGGGCAGCTGACAACCGCACCATTTTCTACGCAAAAAATCACACAAAAACCCTCCGTACTTATAAGATATACCGACATACATTGGGCACAGACCCTAAAAATGATGTGTTGGTGTTTTGGGAGAGAGACGATACTTTTGATACCTATGTATATCGCGAAAAGTCTCGTAAATATATAGTGATAGGCAGTGAGAGTACCCTTACTCAGAATACCAAATTCTTAATGCATACACCCCACAGGAGAGTTTTAAAGTGTTTCAGTCGCGTATAAGAGGGCTTGAATACGACATAGCGCATTACGAAGACTTTTTTTATATTCTCACCAATAAAGACGGGGCAACTAACTTTAAAATTGATGCGCACTCCTGAAGTAGCTACCGAGCAAGAACATTGGCAGGAGGTAATTGCACATCGTCCTGAAGTGAGACTTAACGATATAGAAATTTTTTTAAAGAGTATTTGGTAATAGAGGAAGTGTATAACGGCTTGGAACGCATACAGATACGCAGTTGGGATGGCTCTGTATGTTATTACCTGCCTTTTGAGAGTGAAACTTATACCGCTTATACTACTCAGAATGTAGCTTTTGACACCGAATGGCTGCGCTATAATTATCAATCGCTGGCGACCCCAGCCTCGATAATAGAGTACAATATGCGTACAGGAGAGCAGCGCATACTGAAAGAACAAGAGATATTAGGCGGAACTTTCTGCAAAGAGAATTACGTAGAAGAACGGCTTTGGGCTACCGCCCCTGATGGTACAAAAGTGCCTATCTCGCTTGTGTATCGCAAAGGAATTGAGAAAAATGGCGCAAATCCTTTGCTGCTTTATGGTTATGGTGCTTATGGGGTGACTATTAATCCTTATTTTTCTACTACGCGCTTGAGTTTGTTAGACAGAGGTTTTATTTATGCCATAGCACATATACGCGGAGGGGAATATTTGGGTAGGAATTGGTATGAAGACGGCAAACTGCTGAAGAAGAAACATACGTTTGATGATTTTATAGCTTGTTCGCGTTACCTTATCGACCAGCAATACACTTCGCCATCGCATCTTTATGCTGAAGGAGGTTCAGCAGGAGGCTTGCTGATAGGGGCTGTGATTAATGAAGCACCAGAACTCTATAAGGCAGTGATAGCCTCAGTGCCTTTTTGTGGATGTGGTGACTACAATGCTCGATGAGAGTATCCCCCTAACAACAGGAGAGTATGATGAGTGGGGGAATCCTAATGAAAAAGAGTATTATGAATATATGCTTTCTTATTCGCCCTACGACCAAGTGCGTCGGCAAGCCTATCCAGCTATATATGTGTCGGCTGGGCTACACGACTCGCAAGTGCAATACTGGGAGCCAGCTAAGTGGGTAGCAAAACTGCGTGAGCTAAAAAAACAGATAACCACCCACTTTATTTAGATACTAATATGGAGGCTGGTCACGGGGGAGCTTCAGGACGCTTTGAAGCCTTGAAAGAAACGGCTAAGGAATACGCATTTTTAATTAGCCAATTAGCAGATTAGCAATTTTTTTACATTTGCTAAAAACTCGCATATTCTAATTTATATCTTAGAAAGTAGACTTTTTGTTTTTTTAAATAATTTAAAAATACATCTTGTTTTTTTCAATAAATAGAAAGCAGAAGTGTTTTTTTCTAAATATAGCGCTTTTTGTGAAGTAAAAGTTTAGATAAAAACACTTAAAAAAATCCTTAAAATTTTTTTCTTTTTATCGCATATTTTCTTCTTATAATTTGATATTCAGTGGCTTGCTTATTTCGAAATATTAAAAAAATACACTATTCTTGAATTTTTATTGTAAAAAAGTTTTGTTGGTTGTTAAAAATAATCTTAACTTTTGCCCCAAAAATTAATTTATTTCAATAAAGTAATGAAGGTAAAAAATATCAATGTTGCTATTCGTTTTTGCGCTATTTAGTAGTGCACTATTTGCGCAAACGAAAGTATCTGTGACAGGTACAGTTACAGGTAACGATGGATTACCCCTTCCTGGGGTAAGTGTTGTCATTAAAGGTACAACACGTGGTGTTTCAACTGATTTTGACGGGAAGTACGAAATTCAAGCTGCCGGCAATGAGGTACTTGAATTTAGTTCGTTAGGCTACACTTCGCAGTCAAAAAAAGTTGATAAGTCGAGTGGTAAACTTACTTTAAACGTTGTTTTGAAGGAAGAAGCCCAACAGCTTGGTGAGGTAGTAGTAACTGCCCTTGGTATCAAGCGCGAGCAAAAGGCGTTGAGCTACAACGTACAACAGGTAAAATCAGAAGAACTTACCAAAGTGAAAGATGTGAACGTAGTGAATAGCCTTAATGGTAAAGTAGCAGGGGTAAATATCCAACGCAGCTCTGCTGGGGTTGGTGGTGCTACTAAAGTGGTAATGCGTGGTCTTAAGTCAATTGATGGTAATAACGGTGTGTTATAAGTGATTGATGGGGTGCCATTGTATAACAAACAAAATGACTCAGCAGGAGCAATGAGCCGTCCTGGTGGAGGTGAAGGTATCGCAGACTTCAACCCAGAGGATATTGAAAGTATCAACGTACTAACAGGTCCTTCAGCTGCTGCTCTTTATGGTAGTGAAGCAGCTAACGGGGTTATCCTTATCAACACCAAAAAAGGTAAGGAAGGAAAAACAGAGGTTAGTATCTCAAGTAGTATAGAGGTGATGACCCCTATAATGCTACCTGAGTTTCAAAATACTTATGGAAGTATAGGAGATAAGAGTTGGGGGCCTAAATTAGCTACACCTTCTACATTTGAGCCTCGCAAGTTCTTCAATACTGGTACTAATATGATGAACTCTGTGACTTTCTCAACCGGTAATGCACAAAACCAAACTTTTGTATCGGCTGCTCAAACTGAAGCAGAAGGTCTTATTCCTAATAACGCTTACTATCGTTATAATGTAGGGGTACGCAATACTGCTAAATTTGCAAAAGATAAGCTACACTTAGATGTAAGTGGTAACTTTATCCGTCAAGGGAACCGTAATATGATAGCAGGTGGTGGTTACTTTAACCCATTAGTAGGTTTATACTTGATGCCTCGTAGTTTAGACTACAGAGATGTAGAAGCTTACGAACGCTATAACCCAGCACGTGGCATCTATGAAAAATACCAACCTTATTCAGAACAAGCAGATAGTTACTTCTCTGAAAACCCTTATTGGGTAGCTAATCGTGAGTTATTCTTAAACAACAAAAAACGTTATATGATGTCAGCTTCATTAAAATACGAAATCTTAAGCTGGTTAAACATCTCAGGACGTGTACGTTTGGATAACGACTATGGTACAAAAGAAGAAAAATTATATGCAAGTACTACTAACTTCTTAGTAGGATGGAAACCAGAGTTTGGCCCTCACGACAAAGGTTATTACAGTATTGGCAACTCAAAAAGATGAGCAAACATATGCAGATATTATGCTCAATATGAATAAAAACTTTGGTGAAGATTTCTCACTTACTGCTAACTTAGGTTCAAGCTACAACGATCGTTACAGCACAAGTTTATCAGCAGGAGGTTATCTTTTCCGTTTGCCTAACCTGTTTTCAGCTGCAAACTTCGATCCACAAATAGGAGGTTCAGGACAAGGTTATTCACGAGCTAAGAATGTAGCTGTTTTTCGGTAGTGCAGAGCTTGGCTACAAAGGAATGCTTTACCTTTCTGTTACAGGCCGTAATGACTGGTCATCACAGCTAGTAAACTCAGCAGAGCCTTCTTTCTTCTATCCATCAGTAGGACTTTCAGGAGTTATTTCGCAAATGGTAAAACTACCACAATTTATTAACTATTTGAAAGTACGTGGTTCATATACCGAAGTAGGTTCGCCTATTAGCAAAAACAGGTATCACTCCTGGTACTATTACCCATAATCTGACTTCTTCAGGCCTAACCACCAACAAGGTATATCCTTATCCAGAATTTAAAGCAGAACGTACTGCCTCTTGGGAAGCAGGTCTGAATACAAAACTTTTTGATAATACTTTGTCTGTTGATTTGACTTTGTATAAATCAAATACTTTCAATCAATTCTTTGAACAAGAGTTATCTTCTTCATCTATCTACTCATCATTCTATTTGCAAGCAGGTAATGTAGAAAACCGTGGGGTAGAACTATCAGTAAACTATAATAAAGAGTTCTTTAACAAAGAATTGAATTGGAATTCTACTCTTACTTATTCTCGTAACGTGAATGAGATAAAAGAACTAGTACGCGGTTATCGCAATCCATTTACAGGACAATTATTTGATATTACTGAAGTGCGCAAAGGTAGCACCGTATTGCGCGAAGGTGGTAGTATGTCTGATATAACAGTAAGAGGTGTTTTATCTCGCAATAAAAATGGCGAACTTATAGAAGAAGCAGCTCAGTACCAATATGATCAAACACAAGAAATAAAATTAGGACGTTCAACCCCAGATTTCCAAATGGGATGGAGAAATACATTGTCTTTCAGAAATATAGACTTTAGTTTCTTGTTCAATGGTAGTTTTGGTGGTATTGTACTTTCTGGTACACAGCCTTACCTTGATGCTTATGGTGTATCAAAAGCTTCAGCTGAAGCACGCGATGCTGGAGGGGTAATGGTAAATGGCAAGTTATATGATGCTCAAAAGTATTATAACACCATTAAAAAACTTCCTGGTTACTACTCTTATGACGCTACTAACGTACGTTTACAAGAAGTATCACTTTCTTATTCATTAGATGGTAAACACTTCTGCGATAAAGTAAAAAGAGTAACTCTTGGAGTTATTGGTACTAATCTTTGGATGATATATAACAAAGCTCCTTTTGACCCACAACTTACTTTTGGTGTAGGTACTTATGCTGCAACTGAGTTCTTTATGACTCCTAGTGCCGCTACTTATGGAGCAAGTTTGAAAATTCAATTTTAATTAAAAAAACAACGACAATGAAAATATTGAATAAACATATAGCCATTATAGCTTTATCGAGTGTGTTTTTTACCTCTTGTACTAAGGATTTTGAAGAGGTAAATACCAATCAGCTACAGCCTACAGATGAACAGGCTAGTAGAGACGGTATGTCGTCAGGAGGATATTTTGCAGAGTTAGTAAGTCTTCCTATCCCAACAGGTACTGGTACTGGGCCTGCTAATGACTACCAAGTAATTCAGAATATGAGTACAGACAACTGGGTGGGGTATTTTTCACCAGGTCGTAACCACTGGGACGGCGGTAATAACCAAACCAGCTATTATCTGTCAGATTTTCGTTTGAATGGTACATTTTCGACTCTTGTTAAGATAATGAACCCTTATTTTCAGATGAAAACCCAAACCCATAATGTGAAAACTGTTAATGGTAGATTGGTGTATGAAAGTAAGGATATTAGTAGCCAAGCGATTTACTCTGTAGCGCAAATAGTGAAAATAATGGGTATGCACCGTGCTACTGACCTTTTTGGCCCTATACCTTATAGTGATATGGAGCCTGGTAAGGTAAAAGCTAAATATGATAGCCAAGAACAAGTGTATCGTTCTTTCTTGCGTGAGCTAGATGAAGCGGTAACTACACTTAATCAGTATGGAGCTAGTAACAAAGTATTGGAAGAGTATGACCCTGTATACGGTGGTGATACTTCTAAATGGATACGTTTGGGCAACTCATTAATGCTACGTTTAGCAATGCGTGTACGTTATGCAGATCCTGCATTGGCGAAACAATATATCACTAAAGCAACTACTAGTACAGGAGGGCTTATAGAAAATGATGACCAAGCAGGTAAATTAGTAACTAGCAGCAAGTATATTTTCCACCACTCATTGGTAACTATGCTTGGATATAAAGAGCTAAAAATGGGTGCCACTATTTACTCTTATTTAGTAGGATATAACGACCCTCGTACTGAAAAGTATTTTACTAAGAATACAGCAGGTACTAATCAGACTGATTTCTACGCTGTGCGCTCTGGTATCAACCCTATAACCGATGCTACTGTATATGAGAAATACTCAGAACCCACTGTGGTGAATAGTACACCTACTTATTGGCTACGTGCTTCAGAAGTACAATTCTTGCTTGCAGAAGCAGCCTTAATAGGTTGGTATACTAATGATACTGCTGAAAACTTGTATAAAAAAGGTATAGAACTTTCATTTACAGAAAATGGTCTTACTAGTTCAGCTGCACAAGCTTATTACAATACAAGTGCTTCGCCTGCTAATTACATAGACCCTAAGAACTCTTCTTACAATGCGAATGCTGTTAGTACTATTGACAAAAAATGGATGTCGAGCGGTAGTGAAGAAGAAAAATTAGAGCAAATAATTACTCAGAAGTACTTAGCTAACTATCCTAACGGTTTTGAGTCTTGGAGTGAATGGAAACGCACTGGCTACCCAAGAATGTTTGGAGTACCTTTTTGATTTGAGCAACAAAGGAAGCCAAAATATATCATCATCAGGAAAAAGAATATGGTGTACGTCGCTATCCTTTCCCTCAAAAAAAGAATTTGAATTGAACAGAGAAAAACGTTACAGCTGCACAAGCGTTATTAGGAGGAACTGATAATGCTGCAACCAATGTGTGGTGGGATAAAAAGACAAAAATAATTTAATACTATGAAAAAAGATAATATACACACTATTAGCACTTTCAGTTACTCTTACTTCTTGTAGTAAGTGGACAGAAACTGAGACGATGCGTGATGACTTTGAAAAAGCAGCTATAGAAGACCTTATAAACAAGCGTGATGCTGCTAAATGGGTAGCTGAAGCAGAACGCACTGTAGAAAATAAGAAAGCGCTTGAGGCTTATTGGCAACAACTACGTGAGTACAAAGAAAAAGCGTGGCTTAATACTGGTAAAGCAGGAGGGCAAGTGCCTATGGTATACTTCTGGTTTGATGGTCCTACTTGGCAACCAGTAAAAGGAATAGCACGTGGTTGGTTACAAGCTGTGCCAGACTCAGTAGTAGCTATCTCTATATGGGGAGGTACCAATATGCGTCCTGAAACCCTTACTGACAATCACAAAAAAGATATTGAAATTTTCCATAAAAAAGGAAGCGCTATCTTGATGTGCTGGCAAACACCAGGTGTAGGTTTAGGATTGCCTGCTACCAAAGAAGGAGTAAGTGGATATCAGAACTTCCACAATAAGTATCCTTATCCAGAATGTTATGAGCAATGGCCTGCTATTTATGCACGTGAGCTCGCTCGCTATATTATAGCTATGGATTTTGATGGTTATGATGTAGACTGGGAAACTTGTGGTGACCACGGCTCTGTTACTAGAGAAGGAACTCCTTTGATGATTTCTGATAATGATTATGAGAATATAGCTAATTTTGTAAAAGAGATGGCTAAATACTTTGGTCCAGTAGGAGCTGACCATCTAGTGAAAACACAAGCAGAACGCCAAGCTAACTTAAAAGCTCTTTTCGAGGCCTCTACTGCTGGTTATCACGCTAAAGAAAAAGAGTATATAGATGAGTTTAAACCTTATCTGCCAGCTAATTACCTTACTAAGCGTTATTATTTCTGTGCAGACGTGCCTTGTGGAGTACCGCCTATATTTGGTAGAAACTCTCAAACCCCATTAGATATTGCTAATAATGCTTTTGCTATCTACTTTGATAAGCACTTTATGCAAGATTATAGTGTGAATGGAGTGAATATGAATGGTTCTTATCCACCAATGTTAGGAGGTCCTTATTACAACTCTACCTCTGCTAACTACCAAGCTGGTAATTTTTAAAGTGATGATCAATAAAGGTAAAGATGTAAGAGCAGGAAAAGTATGGGGCTTAGGTGCTTACCACGGGCAAAGTGACTATGCAGTGACTAATGAGAGTGATAATTTCTTTAAAACAATATTTGAAAAGATAATAATATAAAAAAGAAAGTATTTACACTATGCTTGGACACGTGAGGCTATCCGTTTGGCTAATCCACGTGAAGACTATTCAGGCTATAAAGAAATGGAACCTACAATTATTCTCCCTTAAAAATATAAAAACGATGAAAAAAATATAGTTAAAATAACTGGATTAGCCCTACTTATGGGGGTAACCGCTTGTCAGAAAAAAATTAGACGCTGACAATAATAGCAGCTCTCGAGGTAATACTTCTGCTGTGTATATGAATAGCAATAATGCAAGTATTAGTTTTCCAAAATCTACTGAGTCAGGAAGTACTAAGTTTGAGGTACGTGTTTCTAACCTAAGAAGTAAGGAAGAAACTATTACCCTGGCAGCTACTAATTTCTTTGCAGAATACAACGAAAAAGAATTCAACTTCTTACAAGATGTTGCCTGCTTCAGAATATACTTTGTATGAAGAAGGTAATGCCTCTAATACTTCTACCAATGGTATATTGAGAGTTACAATTAAGCCAGGGCAAACCTCTGCTCAAATAGGAGTTAAAAGTACGTCCGTTAGATGAGGATATTTATCCAATGGGGGTGAAATATGCTATTCCATTGCGTATTGTTTCAGCTTCACTGCCTGTGCTTTCTAACAAAGATGTAGTAATTACACTTAGCCGTCCGTTCAAAACCTCAGTAGCTAAGATAGCTCAAGGTTATGCCTTTTAGGGGGTAAAAGTAGCTGATGATGTGCCTGAAAGTGATGAGTTTACTATACAAGGGTTATACTTATTTAAAGAGTTTCACGCGTATAATGGAATAAACGTAAATATGTCGCTTTTCCAAGGACCTATGCTACCTTATACTCGTATTGATGCAGGAAAAAAATACAGGTGAAAAAAATGGAGGAGGAGATAGTCCTGATGACTGGGCTCTGTCATCTGAAATAGCTAAGGATAAATGGTGTCAAATTACTTTTACTTATAAAGATTCTTACCTTAGACTTTATATAAATGGTAAGCTCGTTAAAACTTATCAACGTCCTAGCTTGAAAGTGTCTCCTGGTATGCGTATCAATATTGAGAATACTCAAACTTCATACTCTGCTGATCGTTATTTTCGTGAATTTAGAGTGTGGAATCGTGTGCTTACAGACGCTGAAATAGCAGATGGGCTCTATTTGCCTGCAGATCCAGACACTAAAGGATTAGTAGTGTATTTGCCTATCAACAAGAAAGAAGGTTTCAAAAGATATGAGTAAATATAATAATACCACTATCTATAGAAAAGGGAACTTCAAGATATAATAGTGGAATACAAGATGGTGGTAATTATGTAAAAGGAAATTGAGGCTACTGAATTTGCAGACGGCATAGAATGGACAGAAAATGTGAAATTCCCTGCTGAAGGTTTGGAAACAGAACAATAATACTAACACAAAGAGGCTATTCTTTTTGAGAAAAGCATAGCCTCTTAAAAAAATAAATACAATGAAAAAGAATTATAACCAATAGTTTTGTAGTTGCTCTTGGTATGGTAGCTTTAGTAGCTTGTAAAAAGACGAAATTACCATTCAGAAGAACGATAATGTTAACTGGCAAATCGATGAAGAAATCGTAAATGATGATATTCGCACACGTATAGGCTATGATCCTCGCTTTGAGTATGCTTTTGCCTGCTGCAAGTGTAGTGGAGAACCCTATGCTTAGTTTGGAAGGTTTTACGATTACTGATAAAAAGTACACGTACTATAGAAGTTAAACTTTCACGACCATCAGCTCAAGATGTAAAAATCTCTTTAGTATATGATGCAACTCTATATGATGAAGTGAAAAAAACAAATATAGGGTATGAATTAGGAGATGCTTCATTAGCTGAGCTTACTACTGTAGAGAAAAATTATAACAGCTGGTACTACAACCACTACTTTTTGAAATAAAAGGTAGCTAATAAATCTAATTTTTAATAAAAAAAGTAATTTTTACCATTTCATAGTAAAAAGTGTCAAATAATGACAATGTAAAAACGATGAGTGGAAAAAAATCTTTTTGTAATAAAGATATTCCCTAAAGATGTTACTTTTTGAAGTTGCTAATAGCAATATTCTCAAAGAAGCTGTTGTGAAAGATGATGGTATAACATATATGACAGATAAAGAAGTAGGAGTAACAGTTATCCCTTCAGATGTTATTCCTTCAGCTATTTCTTTAGGATTAGTAAGAGATAATGGTCTTGTAACAGATACTACTAATCAGACCTTAGCTCCAGATAATATTATAGCTACTATCAATAAGGTTGATTTTTCAAAAATATTACAACAGGTACTATTTCATTTACTTTTGCAGAATATAGAAAGTTTAACAACTAAAGGGAAATATGTGTTACCTTTGAAGTTAATGGCTTATGATGCATCAGGAACAGCTCGTCAAGTGCTTGATACGCCTATTTTAGTAACTATTGATGTAAGCAGTGATGGCGTACCAAGTGATAATGATATTAGAAGAATACGCAATTATAGTGGTAGCTATATCAGTCCTTCTAAATATAGTTTTTACACAAATTACCAATCAGGTCATATCTACAAAAATGCATGATGGTGATTTGATGGGTAATCCTTGGGTGGATAGATACTTCTATACAAGATGCTTATATACAAGTAGTATTTACAGAAAAAGACTGTTATTAATGGTATTAAAATATATCAGAGAACGCCAGGAAAGAGAATTCAAGAAATGCAGGTATATGCATCTCCCTAGCGCTACAGATCCTTATGTGCTACAAGGTATTTATTCAGAAACATATAACCCAAGTATAATAATTCTTAAATTTGATAAACCAATTAAAAACAGACGAACTATATATAGGATACTTTAAAAAACTCTCAAAAACCAATATATAGATATTCACGAAATGGTATTTTTTTCTAATATCAAAAATAAATTGTTTGTTGAATAAAAATTTTTCTGATTAATAAAAAAACAGCCGCTTTTTATAAGAGTTTTTTTCTTGTAAAAGCGGTTGTTTATTAATTGACAAGTTTGCTAATTAGCTAATTGTTTTTTTATCTTTGCACTTTCAAAAATGCTAATCAATTTATGGATTTTTTTATTTTCGGCAGATGCGCTCGTGGCGCTTATTACCCTTACTTTCTTAGAAATAGTTTTAGGGATTGACAACGTGATATTTATCTCAATAGTTACAGGTAAGTTGCCTCAAGAACAGCGCAAAAAAGCTACGCGTGTGGGGCTTTTCTTAGCAATGTTTTTGCGTATAGCCCTGCTGTTGGGTATTTCAGTATTGATAAAGCTTAAAGATCCTCTTATCTCGGTAGATTGGGGGTGGTTTAGCGCTCATTTTAACGGGCAAGCCCTTATCTTATTGGCAGGGGGCGTCTTCTTGCTCTACAAGTCTACTCGCGAAATTCACGCTAAGGTGAATCATATAGAACACGTAACCGAATCGGATAACCCACAACGCAAGCAGCACGCTTCGTTTGGAGGAGTTGTCGCTCAGATATTGCTGATAGACCTTATCTTTTCGCTTGATAGTATCTTAACTGCTGTAGGTATGACCAATGGTTTGGGAGGGGCTATTTATATAATGATAACTGCAGTGGTGCTTTCCGTAGGTATAATGATGCTTTTTGCAAATCCTGTGGGTGAATTTGTAAATAGAAATCCGTCTATTCAGATATTAGCGCTTTCGTTTTTGATACTTATTGGTTTTATGTTAATAACTGAAAGTATGCACCTATCAGAAGCCGTGTTGGCGGGGCAAGAGGTGGGAGCTGTGCCTAAAGGGTATTTGTACTTTGCGATTGCTTTCTCATTAGGTGTAGAGTTTTTGAATATGCGAATGAGAAGAAAAAGCTAATCACCCATTAGTAAATTAGCAGATGGACTTTAAAGATATTTTAGGATACGATACTATCAAAGGCTATTTGAAAGCGAGTGTGGAAGCAGGGCGCATACCTCACGCTCAGCTGTTTGTAGCCGGCGAAGGACAAGGGGCTTTGCCAATGGCAATCGCCTATGCAACCCTCGTACTTAGCCAAAACAACCCTAAAGCCATAGCCCAATGTGCTCAGTTAGCGCACCCTGATTTGCACTTTGCTTTCCCAACCTCGACTAACGATAAAGTGAAAAAAGACCCCGTCAGTTCACTGTTTATGGATGAATGGCGCACTTTTATGAAAGAACAGCCTTATGGCACTCTGTTTGATTGGTTGCTCTTTTTGGGTATAGAGAAAAAACAAGCTGTTATAGGGGTGAATGAGGCGAAGGAAATCACTAATAAATTAGCTCTCAAATCTTTTGAGGGGGCTATAAAGTGATGATTATCTGGATGGCAGAGAAAAATGAATGCCGATTCGGCTAATAAATTGCTGAAGCTGTTAGAAGAGCCCGCAGAGAAGACTTTATTCCTGTTGATAGTAGAAGACGAGAATGCGTTGCTCGACACTATTAAGTCGAGATGCCAGATACTACGCTTCCCTCCATTGAGCCAGAATGCTATCAGAGAGGGACTTATGGCAAGAGGGCGTCGCAGAGGCTGAGGCTACTAAAATAGCTATACGCTCGCAAGGTAACTATAACAAAGCCTTGCAGCTAATGCAAAACAAAGAGAATGAAGAAGCGGTGTTTGAACGTTGGTTTATAGCGTGGGTGCGGAGTGCTTACAGAGCAAAAGGCAACAAAGCTGCCATACAAGGGCTACTACAGTGGAGTGAAGAGGTGAATACCGTAGGGCGTGAGGTACAAAAGCAATTTTTGCAGTATTGTGTAGAGGTTTTTAGGCAAGCGTTTTTGCTAAATTACACCGCTACTGATTTAGTATATATTCAATTTAACGACCCGAGCTTTGATTTGCGCAAGTTCGCACCATTTGTACATGGCAATAATATAGAGCAGATATATCAGTTGATAGAAGAGGCTATTTTTTTCACGTAGAGCGCAACGGCAATGGTAAGGTAATCTTTACTGATGTTGCCATTAAACTCACTCGATTGTTACATACCCGTCAGTAATAAGCTATATCATTAACCTTTAATCATTTAATTATTATGCTACAAGCAATATCACCCATTGATGGCAGATACGCCGATAAAACAAAAAAACTTTAGTGCCTTATTTTTTTCAGAAGAGGCTCTGATTCGTTATCGCGTGCGTGTAGAAGTAGAATACTTTATTGCACTTTGCGAGCTTCCTTTGCCACAGCTTACAGATTTTCCTAAAGAAAAAAATATGAGGCACTTAGGAAACTCTATCAAAATTTTACAACTGCAGAAGCACAGAAAGTGAAGGAGATAGAGCGTACTACTAATCACGATGTGAAAGCAGTAGAGTATTTCATAAAAGAAGCGTTTGACTATCTGCAGTTAGAAAAATACAAAGAGTTTATCCATTTTGGGCTTACTTCGCAAGATATTAACAACACAGCGATACCACTCAGCATCAAAGAAGCAATGAGTGGAATATATTACACTGAAATACAGTCTCTTATAAATAAGCTGCAACAATTGGTAGCAGAGTGGAAAGATATTCCGCTGTTGGCGCGCACTCACGGTCAGCCAGCTTCACCCACTCGTTTAGGTAAAGAGTTTCAGGTGTTTGTTACTCGTATAGAAGCGCAACTACAAAGTTTGAGAGCTGTGCCTTACGCTGCTAAATTCGGGGGAGCTACAGGTAACTACAACGCTCATAAAGTCGCCTATCCTTCTATTGATTGGAAGGGCTTTGGTACGCACTTTGTAGAAAAAGTATTAGGATTGCATCACTCATTTCCCACTACTCAGATTGAGCATTATGACCATTTAGCGGCTCTTTTTGATGCTCTTAAACGCATTAATACCATACTTATTGACCTAAATCGCGATATATGGACCTATATTTCGATGGATTACTTCAAACAGAAGATAAAAGCAGGGGAAGTAGGCTCATCGGCTATGCCTCATAAGGTAAATCCTATTGACTTTGAAAATTCAGAAGGGAATTTAGGCATAGCGAATGCCCTTTTTGAGCATTTAGCAGCTAAGTTGCCTATTTCGCGCCTACAACGCGATTTAACTGACAGCACTGTGCTGCGCAATGTAGGAGTGCCTTTTGGACATACTCTTATCGCTTTGCAATCTACCCTAAAAGGGCTGAACAAACTGTTGCTAAATGAGGCTGCTATACGCAATGACCTACAAGACCACTGGGCTGTAGTTGCTGAGGCTATACAGACAGTGTTGCGCCGTGAGGGTTATCCTAATCCGTATGAAGCCTTAAAAGGACTTACGCGTACTAATGAGGCTATCACTGCTGAAACTATCGGCCATTTTATTGATACTTTAGAAGTTAATGAGGCGGTAAAAGCAGAACTAAAACAGATAACTCCGGAGAACTACACAGGAGTGATTTTATAAATAAAAATTTGTTACTTATCATTATTTTTTTGTACTTTTTGCAAAAAAATATGCTATTGTAGGTCTTGTAGTTCAACGGATAGAATAGAAGTTTCCTAAACTTTAGATCCAAGTTCGATTCTTGGCAAGACCACTTAGTTTAAGTTGTTTGACTTATGAAAGACCTAGACGTTTACATAGAAGAATTGCTCTACAAGCACCAATGTGTGATTATTCCTAAATTTGGGGCATTTATTTCTAATAGAAAAATCGGCTACGATGGGCGATGATAAAAACATTCGACCCACCAAAGCGCGAGCTTACTTTTTAATCCTAGCCTCAATTCTAATGACGGTTTGCTTATAAAATACGTGTCAGAACAATCGGGGATAGATTATAACCTTGTAGAGGATTACGTAAATTTAGCTGTAGAAGGGTGGAAACGCATTCTTCAGCAAGATCAGCCTTTGGTGTTAGACAAGATAGGCACGCTACGCCAGATAGGCGAGGGGCGTATATCATTTACGCCTGTAGATGATGTGAATTATCTAACTGATTCGTTTGGTATGGCTCCTTTTATACCTCACGAAGTACCTGCATCAGATTTGCAAATAAGTGAAAATCAGATAAAACCTACACTAAACACTTCGCATACTCTTCCGCCAGAAGAGGAGTTGCCTACTGCAATAGAGAGTCCGATTAGCCAAGTGACTCCGGTGGTGCCTACTCCGGCAGAAGCCCCTAAGAAAGGCAAAAAGAAAAAGCCCCTAAAGCGGCAAAAAGACCCGAAAGAGAAGAAACCTTTCAAACTCCGCCCTTATATTAAGTATTCAGCAGTAGCAGCAGTGGGTCTTATCATTTTGGCTTATGGTGCTTATCGACTTTTCAATGAGAAGGTAGTGGCAGATGGTACTACTGATAACCAGTTTGTGGTAACCGATAGTCTTGTGCAAGAACGTTTGAACCAAAAAAACTGAGTGAAGCAGGGATTTTTACACCACCTATCACTATGCCTACCGTGGCATTGCAAGCAGAAAAGGTGAAGAGCAAAGACAATAAACCTGAAAAAAAGATAAGACTGAGACCACTAATGGTAAGCCTAAAAAAAGATAAAAAAAGCTAATGGTGGAGAAGTAGCTAGTACCCCTACTCAAACGGGAGGTAGCAATGCTTCTGGAGGTAGTTCAGCAGGAGGCAAGATGAATAATGCTGTATTGGCGGCTAAGAAATACCAAGTAATAGCAGGGGCTTTCAAAGAAGAGAAGAATGCACAAGTACGTGCTAGACAGCTACAAAAGTTAGGCTATAAAAATGCTTATGTATTAGGTCTCAACGCTAAAGGATTGTATCAGGTGAGTTATGGTGGTTTTGACAGTATGGATGAGGCTAAACTGATGCAAAAAGAAATAAAAGAAGCTAAAGAAGAGAAAAAACTTGACGGTGGCTGGATACTAACCCAATAAAATGAATAACAAAATGACGCCTAAAAAGACCCCTTCAGACTCACGTACCATAATGACAGATTTGGTACTGCCCGGTGAAACCAATCACCTAAAAGCTATGTTTGGTGGTGAATTATTAGCTCGTATGGACAGAGCTGCTAGTATTGCCTCGCAAAGGCACTCTAATCGCGCAACTGTAACTGTATCAGTAAATCACGTAGCCTTTACCCACAGTATTAGGGTAGGAAGTGTAGTGACAGTAGAGGCAGCCATCTCGCGTGCTTTTTCTACCTCAATGGAGGTGTATATAGATGTGTGGATGGAGAATATGTTTGGAGAGCGCATCAAAGCTACTGAAGCTATCTACTCATTTGTAGCAGTAGATGAAAATGGCAGACCTGTAAAGATACCTGAGCTTGTGCCTGAAACGGCTTTAGAAAAAGAACGTTATAAAGAAGCATTGCAGCGCCGACAACTGAGTTTAGTATTGGCAGGAAAATTAAGTCCTCACGATGCTACTGAGCTAAAAGCTCTTTTTACTGAGCTCGAAAATGGAAAATAAAAACAAGATAGAGCGGAACCGCCTTCACGGCGGTTTTTCTTATAAAACCTACTTATAAATATGACCTTATCTGAAGAAAATTACTTAAAAACTATTTTTCTCCTTTACGATGAACGCAAGACAGAGGTTACGACTACAGCTATAGCTGATTTGCTCTATACTAAAGCTTCATCAGTGACTGATATGCTAAAAAAATTATCAGATAAAGGGTATATCAACTATAGAAAGTACCAAGGGGTAACACTTACCTCAAAGGGGACTCAAAAAGCAATACAAATAGTCAGAAAGCATCGACTTTGGGAGGTTTTCTTAGTAGAAAAGCTCAATTTCTCTTGGGACGAGGTGCACGAAATAGCAGAAGAGCTGGAGCATATACAGTCTGACAAACTTATCTCTCGACTTGATGCATTTCTCGGATTTCCTGAAAGAGATCCTCATGGAGACCCTATTCCTAATGAGCAAGGTGTTTTTAGTACTACTATTAAAACGCTATTAAGTGAACTAAATGATGGTGATAAAGGAGTGTGTATAGCGGTTAAAAAAACACTTCAAAAAGAATTTTTTTAGTATACCTCAACAAAATGGGCATTGCTTTTAGAAAAATGAAATAGAAATTATTAGTAAAGAACCTTTTGACAACTCGATGACTGTGCTAGTAAACGATCAGAAAGTGAACTTGTCGGCTATAGTGTGTAGGAATATATATGTGGCAGGCATAAGAGGAAGAAATAAAGAAATAAAAATCATAAAATAAATATTGGAAAAAGATTTATGAAAAAAAGAGTAGTGTAAAAAAACTCGGTATATTATGTTCTGTTTTATCCTTGTTGATAAGCGGGTATTCCTTATACCGATATTTTAGCAAACTCCGTTTTGAAGAAGTTGCTATTGAGCGCAGTACAGATAACTGCGAGGATAACTGTCTGTCTGTCAGTTTGAACTATCTCCGCTGCAAAGGCAATAGTGAGTTCGCTCAAAATTTCAATAAAGAGATTGAAACTCAGGTAGCAAATTTTTTGTTAAGCAATGAAGATACGCTACAAGTAGATGTCAGCATAGAAAAAGCTCTGGAAAGCTTTATGAGTGACTATAACAATATACACGAACACTTTCCTGAAATTCCGGCATATGAGCTTATCCTCAGCGATAGTATTATGTGGCAGAACTCTAAAAATGTTAACCTTAGTATCTAATCGTTATTCTTTCACAGGGAGGGGCTAATGCTGTACAAAGTAAGGTGTTCACTCATTTTGCTTTGGATAATGGAGAGGTTATCACCAATGAAAATCTTTTTACTGATGAGGCTAAAGTAACTGCTATAGCTGAGAAATATTTCAAACAAACACAAGAAGCCTCAGTGATTGAAGTTCTTGATGACAAAGGATTTGGCTTTGACGGTAATGGTTTTCATCTTCCGAAGAGTATGGGTATATCGGCAGATTACTTGATACTATTTTATGAGCCTTTTGAGATAGCCTCATATATGGATGCAGCTTTCGAGGTAAAAGTGCCTATGAAAGAGGTTATGCCATATTTGACATTTAAAGAAGATTAGTAAATAAGATGAACATAAAAGACGAATTAACATCACTATACAACAGTTTATTAGAGAAAAAAATGAGGTAGAGGGATTGGCTTTTCTTGGCTGAACGCTTTGCTGGCGAGATAGTATTCTCTACCAGTTTTTGGACAGGAAGACCAAGTTATTACCCATTTAATTCTTGATAACCACATTCCGATTAGCATTTTCACCCTTGATACAGGGCGACTTTTTAGTGAGACCTATTCGGTATGGGAAAGCACTGATGAACGCTATAATACACATATCACTCCGTACTATCCTAATACCCAAGCTATTGAAAGGTATGTAAATGACAATGGTCCCCTATCTTTTTACAAATCGGTAGACTTACGCAAAGAGTGTTGCCACATACGCAAAGTAGAACCTCTTAGTAGGGCTCTTGCCGGCAAGAAAGTATGGGTAACAGGCTTACGTGCAGAGCAATCGAATGCACGCAAAGATTTGCCTATATTAGAGTGGGATGATACCTACCAGCTGTATAAATACAATCCTTTGTTGCATTGGACTTTTGAAGAGACTCAGGCCTTTATCAAGCAGCACAATATACCTTATAATGTACTACACGACAAAGGATTTGTGAGCATAGGTTGCGCCCCTTGCACTCGTGCGATAAAAGAAGGTGAAGACTTCAGAGCAGGGCGCTGGTGGTGGGAAAGCAACAGCAAGAAAGAATGCGGTTTACACGAGCACAAATAACCGCTATCATAAGAAAACAGAAAAACAACATTTTAAAAATACTTTAGCTTATGAACTTTTTTTAAAAATATTATTAGCTACAATTTTAGGTTTCTTTTATCTCTTTAGGAGTATTCTTTATCTTATTCCTTATTGCTATTTCAGTGATGATGAGTTCAGTAGGAGCTTCAAAAGGAGAGGAAATAACTGTAGACGATAATACAGTGTTAGAATTAGACTTTCAGGAGCCACTAACAGACTTTTCGGAGCAGGTGTATTTTGAGGATTTTAACTATACCTCAGAATCGTTTAACGGACTTAATTCTGTTCTACAAGCTATAGAAATAGCTAAAACAGACCCTCATATTAAAGGGATTAGCCTAAAGAGTACGGGCAACCTTAGTGGGATAGCATTTGCCCAAGAGTTACGCCGTGCTTTAGAGGATTTTAAGACCTCGGGTAAGTTTGTTTTGGCATATAATGATGAAATATCACAGTTAGACTACTATTTACAAAGCGTAGCGGACAAAGTATATATCAGTCAGTTAGGGAATGTGAATTTGCGGGGGCTCTCTTCTGAAATCTTCTTCTACAAAGATTTACAAGAAAAAACAGGACTTCGGATGGAGGTGATACGACATGGCAAGTACAAGAGTGCTGTTGAACCTTTCCTAGAAAACAAAATGAGTGATAACAACCGCCTACAAACTACAGAGTTACTCAATGCTATGTGGGATGTGTTAGTAACTGATATTGCTAAGAGCAGAAATTTATCTGTGGAGAAGCTTAATGAAATAGCTACGAATGTAGATGGGCGTACGGCTGAGCTTGCTCAACAAAATGGATTGATAGACGGGGTGCTTTTCAGAGATGAGTTTGAGAAAATACTTTGCGAAAAGGTAGGGAAGAAAGAGATAGATGATGTGAACTTCATTGGTATAGAAGACTATGCTGAAAGCGTTCTAAAAAGGTAAGGTGAGCAAAGAGAAAGATAAGATAGCTGTGATTTATGCTAATGGTGAGATAATGCAGGGAGAAGGCAACCAAGGTATCGTAGGACACGAAACTATCATAGCTGCGCTTCGTAAGGCTGTAAAGGACAAAGAGATAAAAGCTATCGTATTGCGCATTAACTCACCTGGTGGTGATGCTTTGGCTTCAGAGTTAATGCACCGCGAGATAGCCCTTGCCAGAAAACAAAAGAAAGTATATGTGTCAATGGGCAACTATGCAGCCTCAGGCGGCTACTATATAGCTTGCAATGCGGAGCGTATTTTTGCAGAAGCAGGAAGTATTACAGGCTCTATAGGTGTGTTTGGTGCTCTTCCTAATGCTAGTGTATTAGCCAAAAATTGGGGAGTGAATGCAGAAACAGTTAGCACTCACCCTAACGCAATGCAGTATAGTTATTTTCAGAAGCCTTCAGAACATTTTGTGAAAGAGATGACTGAATCGGTAGAGCAGATATACAAAGTATTTTTAAGCAGAGTAGCTGAGGGACGCGGCAAGACAGTAGCCGAAATAGACTCTATAGCCCAAGGAAGGGTATGGAGTGGTAAAGAAGCTCTTGCCAAAGGCTTGGTAGATGAACTCGGTTCGCTAAATGATGTTATAGCTTATGCTGCTAAAGAGAACGGCTTGGACAATTACCGCGTTGTGTCATATCCACATTATAAAATGGATATGAAAAAATTACTACTCCGCTACGGACTAAGATTGAAAAATGAAAATCTACAACAAGAGTTGGGTAGAGAGGCTTATCAAGTGTATCAACAAATAAAAACACATTAGTAATCAACGAGGTATACAAGCGCGCTTAGAGTATGATTTGATTGTGAAATAGTTACGACTTTTTAACAGAAGATTAACAGTGTAATACTTGCGTAATATATTTAGAATGACTACATTTGTACAGTGAAATTCTAAAAAGATAAAGTTATGAAACGCGCAATGTTTGAGTATACGAAGATGATTTTATCAAAAGTGAGCTTTAACCCTAACCTATTTTACAAAGAGCTACAAAAAAAGGAATTGACAGATTGCTCCCATATGAAGTAGAGGAGTTGAAAGTTTGGCTTGAAGCCTACACTAAAAAATAAGCCAGAGCTACTAAAGAGCCGAGTGCTTATGGATAAATGATACAAACTGAGGCTATCCACTAATAGATAGCCTCATTTTTTTATTTTCAAAACAATAGTAATAATGAAAGAAATTAGTAGCACCCAAAACCCCCTTATAAAAAAAATATTTGCTTTAAGTGAAAAAGCACGTATGCGAAAGAAAGAAGGCTTATGTGTAATAGAGGGCGCACGAGAGGTACGATTAGCTATACAAGGTGGTTATGATATAGAAACATTGCTATTTCAGCCTGAAATTTTTAACGAAGAAGCCTTGCAACAGTTATTAGCCCTCTATCAAAAACCTATAGAGGTAATACGTCTGAGCAAAGAGGTATATGAAAAGCTTAGTTACCGCAGTTCTACAGAAGGGCTTATTGCAGTAGCTAAGACGCACCCTCATATGTTAGAAGCCTTAGCTCTTAGAGAACGCTCTATATTATTAGTAGCTGAAGCTCCTGAGAAACCTGGCAATATAGGAGCTATGTTGCGCACTGCTGATGCAGCTAATATAGAAGGAGTTATTATAGCTAATCCAAAAACGGATTTATACAACCCTAATATCATACGTTCCAGTGTAGGTTGTGTATTTACAGTGCCGATAGCTGTAGCTAGTACTACTGAGGTAATAGACTATCTAAAAAAGAAAGATTTTAATATCTATTGTGCGGCACTTTCTGCTTCTAAACCCTACTATGAAGTGCCTTTTGCCGAAAAGAACACTGCTATAGTGGTAGGTACCGAAGATGAGGGACTTACCCAAGAATGGCTTGAAAACAGCACACAGAATATCATTATTCCGATGGAAGGCGTAATAGACTCTATGAATGTGTCAGTAGCAGCTGCAGTGCTTATCTTCGAGGCAAAGAAAATGAGGCTAACTGCTAAAAAATAAAACCTTATTTTTTCACAGCCATCTGCGTACTTTTAGGCAATAGTTTTGGTATTCATCACCAAATTTTTGTCTTAGTACACGTTCTTCTGGAATAATTTGAAAACGAGTCATATAAGCTATAAATAATACAACTCCTAACCAAGGTAGAAGATAAGATAACCATATTGCCCAAGATACAAGGCAACAAGCTAATCCTACATACATAGGGATTACGGCTTAGTTTGTATATTCCTCCTGAAACAAAATGTGTAGCTTCCGATGGCTCAAGAGGATTGATAGTAGTCCTTGCTTTATAGAAACTCCAAATACCTGCAATCCCAGCCCCTATGCCTATCAAAGCCATCACTATAGCTACTATCGGTAGGTGTGGCAATGCTACAAAAGGTAATACATAAGCAATACTCTTCATTATTAGTGCACAAATAAGCCATATTACGGCAGGTGGAATTTTAAGTTCTAAACTCTTCATTTGTAAATCTCCTATACTGATTTTTCATTGCAAAAAAATAGTAATATTTCACAAAATTATTAGTACCTTTGCAGAATAATTTGAATTAAATGAATACACTAAGAAAAGAACTACGCCCCTGATTTTTGCAACAGCAGAAAAAGCTATACCCTCTTGTACTAAAAACGCTTGGAAGACTACGAAGCCTTTTTGGGATGCCCAAAGTGAAGATACTCCCGAAGAAGTATTTGACAAAGAATACAAGGCAATGGAGCAATACCTCAGTAAACTCACGGGCAAAGACCTTTCCGATACTTGGCTATGGGAATGGTGGGAAGGCAATGGTATTGAGGTTTTTGCCTTTGATTTGGCAATGCCCGACCCTGTAAAAGCATAACAACCTCACTCGTGAAGATATTGCTGCTTTTTGTTCGTATCATCATAGACAATGAATTTGAGTGCGAAAAACGATTTTCAGGAGGAGTTTATGCCTTATATGTTCTACGCACATCAGTACTTTTATAAGTTTTTAGAGCTCAATTGTCCGCATTTTGACCCTACTGTGTTCAATACCACCAAGGATAAAAAAGGCAAGTATCACGAGCCTACTATGGAGGAGGTAATGGAGAAAAATATGGAAATAACCTAACACTTAAATAGCTAAACAAATGGAAACAAATCGTATTAAAGGAAAAAAATAGCTTTTATCTCAGGGCGCCAGTAGCGGGATAGGTAAAGCTGTAGCCGAAAAAAGCTGGCACAAATGGGCGTAAACCTCATTCTTTGCGCACGCCGTGCTGAGGTGTTGACTGAATTGAAAAACCAACTCGAAAAAAAGAACACGCTATAGAGGTCATTACCTTAGCTTTCGATGTGAGAAACTACCAAGAGGTGGCGAAAAAAATATTCAGTCTTTACCCGAAAAATGGCGACAAATAAATATGCTTATCAATAATGCAGGTTTAGCAATAGGCTTACAACATCTCCATACCTATGCCATAGAAGATATAGACCAGATGGTTGATACCAATATCAAAGGGTTTACTTATATTGCTAGCAGTGTAATTCCGCTGATGCTTGCCACAGATAAGGTAGGCACAATAGTGAATGTTGGTTCAGTAGCGGGTGAGATTGCTTACCCTAATGGTAGTATCTATTGTGCGACTAAATTTGCTGTAAGAGCTCTTAGCGATGCTATGCGTATAGAGCTAATGGACAAAAAGATAAAGGTAACCAATGTAAAACCAGGGTTGGTAGAGACCAATTTCAGTGTAGTGCGTTTCAAAGGCGACCAGCAGAAAGCAGATAATGTATACAAAGGCATCACACCCCTATATGCCGAAGATATCGCCGACACTATCGCCTATATCGTCAATCTACCCGACAAAAATTCAAATTACGGATATTACCGTAACTCCAATGCATCAAGCAGATGCGATACACGTTTATAAGCAATAAGAATTAAATAAGAACTAAATAAAGAAGGCTGCCCCAATAGGGCAGCCTTCTTTATTTTTTTATAAATACTATCTTCTTTTAAAAAATCTACGGTTACGCCTAATTTTTTTCAGCAATAATACGATTGATATAGGCTGAAAGAGCTGGTATTTTTACACTTTCTAATACCGTATTAGCAAAAGCATAGGTGAGTAGGGCAGAGGCTTCTTTTTTGCCTATTCCGCGCGTTTGCAGATAGAACAAAGAATCTGCACTAAGCGAACCTACCGTACACCCGTGCGAACACTTTACATCATCAGCAAAGATTTCTAACTGAGGCTTGGTGTATACGGTTGCCTTGTCAGAAAGGAGAATATTGTCGTTTTGCTGATAAGCATTCGTTTTCTGGGCAATTTGCTCTACCATTATCTTGCCATTGAACACATTGGTAGCTTCATCACTTACAATACTCTTATAATCCTGATGGCTCTCGCAATTAGGATAAGCGTGGTTTACTAATGTATAGTGGTCAGTATGCTGATTTCCTTGCAAAATGCTCAACCCTTTGAGGGTCGATTCCAAATGTTCCCCTTGGTGATAGAAGTTCAAGTTATTGCGGGTAAGTTCTCCGCCAAACGAGAAAAGTATGCACACTAGCGTGACTGTTTGCCTCTTGCGAAATATAGGTATTATCAATCAGAGAAGCCGTCAAGCGGTCGTTTTGCAATTTGTAATAGTCAAGGAAAGCCTCTTTGGCTACAAAAGCCTCGGTTACTGCATTGGTAAGGATTGCCGTAGCTGCATCCGATAAATTTTGGTGTACTTCAATGACTTTGAGCTGTGCATTCTCGCCCACGGCAATAATATTGCGTGGCTGGTAGCAAGTAGTCTCTCTTCTATCGTTGAAATACAACAATTGTATAGGCTTATCTACCACTTTCCCCTTAGGAACTTCTATATATACTCCCTCTGAGGCAAAAGCAGTATTAAGAGCCGTAAACACATCACCTTTTTCGGTGTTAGCATTGAAGTATTTTTTGATAAACGCCTCTCCGCCCTTGTGCAAAGCCTCTAATAGAGGGGTAATGGTAACGCCTGCTATCTCTTTGCTTGACATTTCAGGGGCAGTAGTAACCGTTTACAAATACAAGTACATCACAATCCTTGATCCAGTGTTCGTATAGCACTTCGGCAGAAAGAGTCGTTTTATTGTGAATAGGTTGCCACAAGCTGTAGTCAGTAGCTTGGAGGTTAGAGAGTGAAGTGTATTTCCACGCTTCTATCTTCTTATGAGGGAAGCCTTTTTCGGCAAAGAAACTAAGGGCTTCCTTGCGAATGTCTTTTAGTATATCGTCTTTATGTGGGAATGCTTCGAAGGCAGTAACCCATTTTTTTCTTTTAAATTCATCTTCTTAATCTTTTTAGTGCGAGCCACACAGGCTGTCAATTTGCTAATGAGCCATTGGCTAATATTCTAATTTACTAATGAGCCAATGGTATATGGCATTGCGTTCACTATCTACTTCCATATAGGAGGCTATCAGCTGACCGTTGTGGTAGTGGAGTTCGTCGATATCACTTACTAAAAACTCTTCTACCTCATCTTTATAAGGTTCAAAACCTTTGAAAATGATTTCGTCTTCCACTGTGAGGGTACTGACATCAAAAATGTAATGCCGATTGCAATACATATCAGTAATCAGTATTTTGTCACCTTTGAAAGGTTGTGCTACGGCTCCCCAATCCTCGGAGAAATGGTGCTTTTTGAGCGTTTTTAGCGATGGATAACTCATTACATAAAGCTCTGCCTCGTAGAAATTGGTGAATACAGCTTCTTTTTCATTGAGCATACAGCAGAAATCTACATCATTAGGCAATTGTTTGGCTACTTTTAGTTTTTCGTTTTCAAAAGATAGCAGATAGCTCATACAACCATCTTGTCCGCCATAGAAAGTGATAACCACCTTATTATTAGGTAATGCTTTCAGCTCTATATTAGCATCGTAGATTTCGTCGTCCATAGGCATAGACGCCAAAGCCTTCCCTTGTAGGTCATACACCCATATGGTAATGTGTTCAGCATCGTAGCGCTGGGCAAGCCAAATTTGCTGGCGTTCTATCGCTAATAAAAGCTCCCACAATAGGTTTATTGATTTCCCAAAAGCAGTTCTTTTTCAAAAGTGTAGAGAGAAAATCCTTCTGACTTATTGCATACGCCTATTTGCTGATGTTTATAGTTGATAGCAAAGATGTCTTTTCTTTTTAAGAACTGAAATGCCTCAGGCAACAAAGGGTTTGTTGAGCTTTTTATGTAATCAGTAATTACCATACTAATTTGCTAATTATTTCAGCCAATCATAGCCTTTTGCTTCCAATTCTAAGGCGAGGCTTTTTATCGCCTGTTTTTACGATTTTACCATCAGAAAGCACGTGTACATAATCAGGGACGATATAGTCTAAAAGGCGCTGGTAGTGGGTAATCACAAGCACAGCGTTGTTTTCATTTTTGAGTTTGTTTACCCCATTGGCAACAATGCGGAGGGCATCGATGTCGAGTCCTGAGTCAGTTTCGTCAAGAATAGCTACTTTAGGCTCGAGCATTGCCATTTGGAAGATTTCGTTGCGTTTCTTCTCACCGCCTGAAAACCCTTGATTGAGAGAGCGCGAAAGAAAATCAGGATTGATTTCTAAAAGGGCTGCTTTCTCGCGTATTTTTTTGAGGAGCTCGGCAGCAGGCATATCGGGCAGTCCTTGTGCTTTGCGACTTTCATTGATAGCTGTTTTGATAAAGTTAGTTACCGATATACCAGGGATTTCTACAGGATATTGAAAAAGACATAAAGATACCTTTATGAGCGCGTTCTTCAGGGAGCATCTTCTAGCAGACTCTCGCCGTTGAGCAGTATATCGCCCTCTGTTACCTCGAAGTTTTCGTTGCCTGAAATTACCGAAGAGAGCGTTGATTTGCCCGCCCCATTCGGTCCCATAATGGCGTGCACTTCACCTGCTTTTTATTTCTAAGTCAATCCCCTTAAGGATTTCTTTTGCCATCCACACCAGCGTGGAGATCTTTTTATTATTAACATTTTAATTGAGTTTA